>ERZ1673742.281-NODE-281-length-71803-cov-8.203894_pt1 | contig 71803 bp, 54 predicted proteins | sample MGYA00580208_ERZ1673742 | MGnify/ENA primary metagenome ERZ1673742 (study PRJEB41218, sample SAMN15661774) | gut metagenome | host: Homo sapiens | place: Canada: London | collected 2015-08-20/2019-03-30 | study: EMG produced TPA metagenomics assembly of...
ATATATTTCTAAATCATATTAGTTATAAGGTTGTTAAAGAAAAAGTTTTCTATGAGCTGATTGATAAAAAGCTCTTGTCCTGATACATATGATTTTTTGAAGAGTTTGCAAAACAGACTGCCTTATATTGCAAATTATTAATAATATTTTTATCAAAAAAGGGGCTACATAATGAGACAAGTTATCAGAATTATTTTTATAGCGGTATTTTTTGTGACTATTCTTTTTGGGGGCTTGATTTTATTAAATCAACCGAATGACGATATTCTAAATAATAAGATGGATTGTATTGTGGCTATTTTGATGTTGACTCCGGTTTTGATTACAGAAATTGAAATTTACAGTATATGCATTTATGGATTTACAAAAGAAAAAAATAAAACAATAACATTTTTAAAAATCCTCTCATTGGCTATAGCATTATTGTTTTTTGGATTTTTTACGCTTTCGTTTTATACTGCAACAAACAAAATTGAAACAATATTACTTGTTGTTTTTTTGGTATATGTATTATTAAAGCTGTTGCTGTTGGTATTTCAAAAAAGATTTGAAATTCAAAAAGTCGCAAAAACCATTTTGCCATAGCACCAGGACGGATGCAAAAGCATCTGTCCTGATGTTTACTTAATGATATGCCGCAAATCATGCCAAAATCATTTTCGATGAATTAGCGGTATTACTTTCCTTCTTACTATTTAAATAAACAGTTTTCCGCCTGCATTTTAATCATGCAGGCGGTTTTTCATAAAAAAAAGTCCTTTCAATCTTATATTGAAAGAACGATGGCAGTACAGGAGAGGCCTTCCATACTGCCACAAGCAAAGACTTATTTAACATCTTAAAAAAAAACAACAAACCCGAACGTTTCACCGATTGGTAAAAGGTTCGGGCTTGAATGCTTTGGTGCGGATAGCAGGACTTGAACCTGTACGAGGGAACCCTCACTAGTACCTGAAACTAGCGCGTCTGCCAATTCCGCCATATCCGCACGGCGTGTATATGATAGTCAAAAAAGACCGGCTTGTCAAGCCCGGTTTTAATAAAATTTCAAAAACCCGCCGTTTGCCATGCTTCCCCGATCCGCGTATAATTAACAGCGCAGAAGGAGTGCTGTGTATGGCGGAAATCATGCAGTATCAGAAAAAACGCGACGACAATCCGGCTTTCCGGGAAGCGCTTCGTAAAATATGGCTTTCCGGCTTTGACGACGCGCCCGGTTATTTTGATTTTTTTTACGAGAAGAGGGTGCGGACAGGACAAGCCGAAATTTTCTGCGCCCTGTCCGGCGCGCAGGCAGTGGGAGCCGCGTATTTTCTGCCCGCAGAAATCCGCCGCCCCGGCGTGACGCCGCAAAAGGCATATTACGGCTACGCCTTTGCCATTTTACCGGAGTACAGAGGAACGGGCATATACCAGAAGCTGGCGCATGCCTTCTTCCGGTTTGCGGACGCGGAAAAAGCCGGAATCCTTTTCTGCCCGGAGAACGAAAAGCTGCTCCGATACTATACCGCAAACGGCACCGTTCAGAATTATATCGCGCAGCAGGCAGTATTTTCGGAGGCCGCGTTTGCACGGATGACCGCCGCCGGCGCGCTCCGCGAGCTCCTGCCGGAAGAATCGGAGCTGTACGGGGAAATTCGCGACGCCGCTTTTCAGGAAAATGACTTTTTACGCTGGGATACGGACGCAGTAAAATACGCGCTGGAAGAAAACCGTTACTGCGGCGGCTTCTGTAAAATATGGAACATCGCCGGCAAAAATTATCTTCTTTTCGGGAAAAAAGAGAAGGACGGATCCGTTCGGATCAGCGAAACGACGCTTCCGCCTTGTTTTCTGATCCGAAACGGCGCAAGGCTGTCGGAGAAGCCGCTCGTTACGTACGGAATCCTCCCCGCTCCGCGCGGCAGAGCCGGGCTGCTGCTGGACTAGCCGAATTGACAAAACACCCGTTCCGTTATACTATAAGAGCGTTAATCCTCAGTCAGACAGGAGCATGTCTCATGCAGAATACATACGCGAGAAAAGCAGGAAAAATCCGCAAAGGAGCCGCAGCGTTTCTGATCGCTGCCCTTTTGGCCGGTACGGCAGGCTGCGGAGAAAATCCAGCGCCCGGTCAGGGCGTACCCTCCGCTTCCGCGGAGGCCTCGGCCGCGCCCGTCTCAGGCGCAGCGCCGACCGCCGTTTCCACGCCCACCCCGCCGCCGGATCCGACGCCTACTCCCGTTCCCGACTTCGATCCTCCCGTACTCACGGGCGTCGTAAACAGGCAGTTTTACGTCGGAGAAGGAATTTCGTACCTGAAAGGCGTTACCGCAGTGGACGCAGTCGACGGAGAAGTGGAAGTCACCGTAGACCGCTCCAAAGTGGATCCGAAAACGCCGGGCGAATACGAAGTCACATATACGGCGCGCGACAAAGCCGGTAACGAAACCTCCATGACGGCGGTCATCACGCTCAGCGAGGTCAAAATCACGGAGGAGCAGCTTGACGAGGCTGCAGATCAGGTGCTCGCGGAAATTATCACCGAAGAAATGACAATGGAGGAAAAAGCGTGGGAAATTTATAAATATGTGAATACCCACGTCAGATACTGGGATTCCTCCGATAAGAAGGACTGGCGCGCAGAAGCCTACCGGGGCATTACGGAGGGCTGGGGCGACTGTTTTACCTATTTCTCCGTCAGTCAGATTCTGCTTACAAAGATCGGCGCGGAAATTCTTCCCGTTGAACGCGTCGGCGGCGTTTCGCGCCATTACTGGCATATTATCAATCTGGGCGGAGGCTGGTATCACTTCGACGCCTGCATCCACATTCCGAAGTTTGTTTCCTTCATGCGGACAGATGCGGAGCTTGACGCGTTTGCCGCAACGCAGAGGCCCGGATATAATTACTATACTTACGACAAAACAAAATATCCGGAAGTATCCACGGTTCCCTTTGAATGGGACCGGTCCTCCATGGAATAAAGAAAGGAGGAAGCAGCGTGAACCGAATCAGCGTTCTTTCCTACCTTGACGAAACATATTTAAAATATCCTGACAAAACCGCCTTTTTCTCAGAGGCCGGAAATATGACCTTTCTGCAGCTCTATCAATATTCCCGCTCCGCCGGGAGCTATCTGGCCGACTCTGGATATTACAGAAAGCCAATTGTGGTTTTTATGCGGAAATCTTCCGAAATGATCGCCGCCTTTCTCGGCGTCGTCAGAGGGGGCTGCTATTATGTACCGATCGATGAGGAAATGCCGGAGCACCGCATCGCTTTAATTTTCGAAACGCTCAGACCTGAGCTCGTCATCTGCGACGGCACGACGGCGCGCGCCGCACAGGAGCTTCAAAGCTCCGCCGCCGCTCCGTTCCGGATCGTAAACAGTACGGAGCTTCGCGGCTATCCGGTCAACGAGCCGGCGCTCGCGGCCGTAGAGGAAAAAGCCATCGATACGGATCCGATCTATATCGTGTTTACCTCCGGCTCCACGGGGATTCCAAAGGGCGTCGTTGCCTGTCACCGCTCCGTGATTGACTACATTGAAAACCTTTCGGAAATCCTGCAGATTTCTGACGACACCGTGTTCGGGAACCAGGCGCCGCTTTATGTGGACGCCTGTCTGAAAGAAATTTATCCCACTCTGAAATATGGCGCCTCGACCTATCTGATTCCGAAACAGCTTTTTATGTTTCCGGTAAAACTCGTAGAATATTTAAACGAGCATCAAATCAACACGATTTGCTGGGTCGTGCCGGCGCTCACCCTGATATCGAGTCTCGGCACATTTAAAACGGTCGTGCCGGAAGCTCTGCGGACCGTTGCGTTCGGCAGCGAGGTTTTTCCGGTCAAGCAGTTCAATCTTTGGAAACGGCAGCTTCCAAAGACGCGCTTCATTAATCTTTACGGTCCTACGGAAGCGACCGGCATGTCGTGCTATTACGAGGCAACGCGGGAATTCGGCCCGGAGGAGGCGATCCCGATTGGCAGGCCCTTTCGGAACACAGAGATCCTGCTCCTGGACGAGGAAAATAAGCCCGCCGCGCCGGGACAGGCCGGAGAAATCTGTATTCGCGGCACCTCTCTTACGCTTGGGTATTACAGAGATTTTGCGCGGACGGACGCATCATTCGTTCAGAATCCGCTGAACGATTCGTATCATGAGCTGATTTACCGGACGGGGGATCTCGGTCGGTATAATGAACGCGGCGAACTGATGTTCCTGTCACGCAAAGATTATCAGATCAAGCATATGGGCCACCGCATCGAGCTCGGAGAAATTGAAATGCTCGCAAACAGGAGCGCGGGAGTAGAATGCTCCTGCTGTATTTTCGACAAGGAGCGGAGCAAAATCATTTTATATTACGTCGGTGCCGCCGAGGAATCGGCTTTGCTTGCGGAACTAAAATCACGCCTGCCGCGCTATATGCTGCCGGGCGCGATCCGGCGCATATCCGCCGTTCCTCTTACGGCGAACGGTAAAATAGACAGACTCGCGCTGATGGCACTTTATCAGCAGGAAGGAAATTGATTTATGGAAGAACTCATTCGGATTCTGCAGTCGATTCATCCCGATGTAGATTACAAAACAAACGACAGACTGATCGAGGACAAAATCCTCGATTCCTTTGATATCATTACGCTGATCTCCGAAATCAACGAAGAATTCGGCGTTGCGATCCCGGCGGAGGAAATTGTGCCTGAGAACTTTAATTCCGCCGAAAAGCTATATGACTTGATCCTGCGTCTCGAAGAATAATCGGCATGCTGTTTACCTCGCTTTCCTTCATCTGCTTTTTAGCGCTGCTTTTTCTTGTATACTACTTCGTGCCGCTGCGCTTTCGCTGGATGCTCCTGCTGCTGTGCAGCGCCGTGTTTTACGCGTTCGCCGGACTCAGCGGGTTTCTGTTCCTTGGGGCTACCGTTCTTTCGACCTATGTAGCCGGTTATTGGATTGGTAAGGTCCAGGAAAAGCAGGCGGGATGGCTGTCGGCAGACGGCAAAGCGGCGTCCCGCGAGGAGCGGAAGGCTTATAAGGAAACCTGCAAGAAGCGGATGCGGCTGTTTCTGGTTCCCTGCCTGCTCTTCAACTTCGGCATTCTTGCCGTGCTGAAGTATCTGCTGATCGGCTCCGGTCTTACCGGCACGGAGCTCGTTCTTCCGATGGGAATCTCCTTCTATACCTTCCAGACAATGGGCTATCTGATCGACGTGTACCGCGGAAAAGCCGCGGCGGAAAAGAACATTTTCCGGCTCGCGCTGTTTACGTCGTTCTTCCCTCTGCTCGTTCAGGGGCCCATTTCCGATTATAAGTATTTGACGGAAACGCTGTATACGCCCGAGCCGTTCTGCGCAAAAAATCTTCTCTTCGGGATCGAGCGGATCCTATGGGGATATTTCAAAAAGCTTGTCATTGCGGACAGACTGCTTGCAGCGGTCCGCGTGCTCATCGGAGATCCTTCCGTGTATACAGGCGCATATGCGCTGTTTGGAATGGCGCTGTATGCGGTTCAGCTGTACGCGGATTTTACGGGCGGAATCGATATCACCATCGGGATCGCGCAGGTGCTTGGAATTCGCGTACAGGAGAACTTCAACAGGCCGTATTTTTCCAAAAACATTACGGAATACTGGCGCCGCTGGCATATTTCGCTCGGCGAATGGTTTAAGGAATATTTATTTTATCCCGTTTCCGTGTCAAAGCCCATGCTGCGCCTTTCAAAAAACGCGCGGGCCAGGCTGGGCGATGCCGTTGGAAAACGGATTCCCGTTTATCTCAGTACGATTCTGGTGTGGCTTACTACGGGAATCTGGCACGGACGGGGCTGGAACTTTGTCGTCTGGGGCCTGGGAAACTGCGTCATCATTTTAATTTCACAGGAGCTTTCTCCGCTGTACCGAAAATTTCACGCACGGTTTCCGTCGCTGAAAAATACCGCGCCCTATAAATCCTTTGAGATCCTGCGAACGGTATTCCTGCTGAGCAGTCTGCGCATGCTCGACTGCTACCGCGACGTCTCGCTGACGTTCCGGATGTTCGGAGGGATTTTTACGGAAGGCAATTATGCGGAGCTGCTTGGCGGCGGCTTTTTAAAGCTCGGCTTATCCGGCTGGGATTATGCTGTCGTTTTGGCAGGCGGACTGCTTTTGTTTGGCGTCAGCATGCTCCAGCGAACGGGCAGCGTGCGGGAACGGCTGTACCGCCGCTCTTTTCCGCTGCAGGGCGCAGTCATCGCGCTGCTGCTTATTTCGATTCTCGTCTTTGGCGCGTACGGGATCGGCTATGATTCCAGTCAGTTTATATACAATCAATTTTAAGGAGGGCGTGCATGACCAGGAAAACGAAGCTTATTCTTACGATCACAGTTACCGTTCTGGCTACGCTGCTGCTCCTGTGGCTGCTCCAGATGCTGCTGATGCCCAAATATATGACGGAAATCCGGGAGGGCGCGCTGATTTCCGAATATTACGACGAAATCAAAAACCACGATATCATATTCGTAGGAGACTGCGAGGTCTACGAAAACATTTCACCCGTCACACTATGGGAGCGCTATGGAATTACCAGCTATATCCGCGGCAGCGCGCAGCAGCTGATCTGGCAGTCGTATTATATCCTCCAGGACACGTATCGTTATGAGACGCCGAAAATCGTAATTTACAACGTGCAGTCCATGATTTACGCAGAGCCGCAGAACGAAGCGTACAACCGGATGACGCTGGACGGCCTGGCTTTTTCCTCTGTTAAAATCGACGCGATCCGCGCCTCCATGACAGAAGAAGAAAATCTGGCCAGCTATCTCTTTCCGCTTCTCAGATATCACTCCCGCTGGAGCGATCTTTCCGCGGAGGATTTCCGATATTGGTTTCACCGTGATCCCGTGTCTCACAACGGATATCTGATGCAGACGGCAGTACGTCCCATGGAATCGCTGCCCGCCGTCAAACCGCTCGACGATTATACGCTGCCCGCCATTTCATTTGAATATCTGGATAAAATGGCAGAGCTCTGCCGAAGCAAGGGGACGGAACTGATCCTGGTAAAATCTCCGAGTCTCTATCCGCACTGGTATGACGAGTGGGACGCGCAGATTACGGAATACGCGCAGAAAAACGGGCTCAGATATTACAACTTTCTGGAAGTATCGGACGAAATCGGCATCGACATGCAGACGGATACGTACGATATGGGGATGCACCTCAACGTATACGGAGCGGAAAAATATACCGACTACCTCGGCGGCATTTTACAGGAAGAGTTCGGCAGCCGCGGTCTGTTCGACCATACCGGAGACGAAGCGCTCGCGGCCGTCTGGGAAGAAAAAAAGGAGCGGTACGAGCAGGAAAAAAGAGAGGGAACGAACGCCGGGCAAATGGAGCCTCCCGGTTCGGCAGACAATACGCCGGATCCAGGCGGCGAATACGAGGAGCATCCGCACGACGGATATTATTTTGAGGCCGGCGGCGTAGAGATCAGCGTCCTGTGCGACGCGCGGCTCCTGGATCGGATGAAAGAGGCCGGTCTGGACTATAAATATTATGAAGCGCAGAGCTGCGCCTATCAGGGATTGGATCAGTTTTACACCTTTGACAGCTTCGAAGTGCTTGTCAATACGATAGACGGCCGGAATGTCATCACCAGCATTTCCATATTGGACGATATGGTGGAAACTCCGGAAGGCTTGCGAATCGGAGACTCCTATGATACCATGGTAAGCGTGCTGGGAGACGGCTATACGCAGTCCTCGGATCTGTACAGATACGTCCGGGACGGCACGATGCTGACAGTCCTGATAAAAAATAATTCCGTAAGTTCCATTGAATATACAATCAGTGAAACATAAAATTCCAAGACGGTGGGGTTACGAATGACAAGAAAGACGAATCGATATCATCAGAAAAAGAGAAATGAACGAATTGCTTTAATAATACTGCTGCTGATCATTGCGGTGCTCGTGTCGCTTCTGGTATACCAGCATTTTAACGATAAAAAGGATGACGCCTTGGGCGGCGCCTCCTCTGCGCCTTCCGGAAGCGCGGAGGGAACGGCCTCTCCCGCTCCAACCGAGGATCCGGTATGGTTTGAAAACAGCGCGCCCGCGGACAATACCATCAGCTATACGCCGCCGGAGGGCGTGGAATATCCGTATTATATCAAGGTGAACCGGGCGCTGTGCACCGTTACCGTTTACGGAATCGATGAGAATGGCGAATATACCATACCGGTCAAGGCCTTCGCCTGTTCCGTCGGAAAAGAGGGCGACGAAACGATTCTCGGAGAATACAGCATCCACGAGCCGTTTGGCACCACGTGGTGCTATATGGTAGACGGAACATGGTCTCAGTACGCTTACCGGATCGAAAGAGGCTATATGTTCCATGTAGTGCCTTATTTCGAGCAGAGCAAGGACTCCCTAGAAACGCTGGAATACAACAAGCTGGGCTCTCCGGCCTCCCTGGGCTGCGTCCGTCTGACGACCGCAGATGCGAAATGGATTTATGATAACTGCAAGGCCGGCACCAAGACGCTGATTTACGACGATACGGAAACGCCCGGGCCGCTGGGAAAACCGGAAACCATTAAAATCCCGCCCGAGCACGAGTGGGCCGGCTGGGATCCTACCGATCCCGATGAAAACAACCCCTGGCATCAGGCATCGCCGCGGATCGACGCCGCCGATCTCAGCGTTTCCGTCGGAACGGAAACCGACATTTTACAGAACGTAAAGGCTTACGACACCTGCGGGAACGACATTACGAGCAAGCTGTACTGGTACGGAAAATATACCTTAGATGTCCCGGGACAGTATGAAATAACGCTGGGCGTGACCGATGCGATCGGGAAAAACACGGAGAAAACAATCACAATTACGGTGACAGACGCACAGGGAAATCAGGCGCCTCCTTCCCAGGCGCCCGCGGCCGCTCCTGCGTCCGTCACCGTAGACGGAAATTCCCTTACAAGCGAATATGCGCTCCTCGTCTGTATCAATGACGGAAGCGTACTGCTTGACAAGAATGCCGGGCAGCGCGCTTATCCGGCGTCCATCACGAAAATCATGACGGTTCTTCTTGCTGCAGAGCGGCTTACGGATCTGGAGGAACGTCTCGTGATCACGCAGGAGACCGTTGACGCCCTTGCCGCCAGAGACGCATCGATGGCAGACTTCCCCGTCGGGGAGGGGATTCGCGTGATCGATCTGCTCTACGGCGCGTTTATGCCCTCCGGAGCCGATGCAAGCGTGACGCTTGCCATCAGGATCGCAGGAAGCGAGCAGGCCTTTGCGGAGCTCATGAATCAAAAGGCCGCGGAAATCGGCATGAAAAATACAAATTTCGTAAACGCAACGGGCCTTCATGAGGAAAATCAGTATACCACCTGTCAGGACGTGGCGCTTCTAATGCAGTATGCCTTTCAGAATCCTCTGGTTAAAAAAATTTTTACCACCGTCACGTATACGACCGAGGCCCTGTCGGGGCATCCGCAGGGAATGACGTTTACGAGCACGATGTTCAACGTGCTGCCCAGCGCGGAATTATCAAACGGGATCCGGATCTCAGGGGGAAAAACGGGCTTTACTAACGCCGCCGGCCTGTGTCTGGCCAGTCTTGCCGAATCGTCTCTGACATCGAATCAATATATTCTCATTACAATGAAAGCTCCCGGAAGCTATTGGGACGAGCCGTATCCGAACCACATAAAGGACGCTCTGTCCGTCTATGAATCCATTAAAGAGGGCTGAGCGGAATCAGTACCTCATGACGCTTTCCGTCGTTTTCCAGCCGGATGACACGCGGCTCCTGCGCAAAGGTGTCTTCCGTTTCCTTTTGTCTTCGCAGCGTAATCACATAGAGCGTTTCTTTATAGAGAAATTCAATCGTATATTCATTCCATTCCTGCGGCACGGACGGATTCAGCAGCAGTTCGGCCGAGCCATCCTTTCCGTAGTTTCTGACGGAAAACCCAAGAAATTCTTCCAGAATCACAAGATACAGCCAAGCGGCAGAGCCGGTATACCAGCTCCAGCCCCCGCGTCCGAGATTGCTTCCGCTGTAGACGTCGGCGGCAACGGCGTACGGCTCTGTTTTATACCGCGCCGCTTCCAGCCGCGTACGCGAATGATTCACGGGATTCAGCATTTCCAGCAGCCGCCTTCCCTTCTGCGCAAATTCGGGATCTTTTCTGCCGATCTGAAAAAAAGCCTTTGCCAGCCAGATTGCGGCATGCGTATACTGCGCGCCGTTTTCCCGGATTCCCGGAGGATAAGAGGCGATATAGCCGACGTCGGCAATGGAATCTTCCGTAAAGGGCGGCGTCAGCAGCTTGATGACGCCGTTCTCAGCATCAACAAGAAAGCGTTCCGCGGACAGCAGAGCGGTTTTACTTCGCTCCGGATTGCCGTATCCGCTGAGCACGGACCACGACTGCGCGATGGAATCGATCATGCATTCCGAAGAGGACGAGCTGCCAAGGATTTTCCCGTCGTCGCAAAATGCGCGGACATACCAGTTTCCGTCCCAGGCATTTTTTTCAATGGCAGCCGCAATCTGATCTGCCTCAGATAAAAGAGCGCGCCGGTCTGCTTCACACGCCGGGACAAGCAGGGAAAGCTTGCAGACGGCACGAAGGCAGCAGCACAGAAACCAGCCCAGCCATACGCTTTCGCCCTTTCCCTTGATTCCTACGCGATTCATGCCGTCGTTCCAGTCTCCCCCCTTCATAAGCGGAATTCCGTGCTCCCCCAAGGACAGGGCATGCTTGCACGCAAGAAGACAGTGGGCAAGCAGCGTGTCCGTGCGCGCCGTTGTTTCCGGAGCTTCATAGCGGTCAATTTCATTTGCTTCCAGCGGCTTGCTGTGCAGAAACGCTACCTGCTCGGTAAGAATGCCGCTGTCCCCCGTCGCCTCCGTATACCGGTATGTGACGTAAACGAGCCATAACAAATCGTCGCTGTATCTGCTGCGGATGCCGGCATTTCCCGGCGGATGCCACCAGTGCTGGACATCTCCCTCTTCATATTGGCGCGAGGCATGCAGCAGGATTCTGCTGCGTACTTCTTCCGGCTCCGTATACAAAAGAGCAAGACTGTCCTGCAGCTGATCCCGGAAGCCATACGCTCCTCCGCACTGGTAAAACGCCGTCCGGCCGTTGATTCTGCAGCTGATGGTCTGATACTGCAGCCGTCCGTTCATCATAACGTTGATGCTGTCATCCGGCGTTTTTATCCGGATTCTCCCCAGCCTTCGGCTCCATTCCGTTTTGATTCGTTCCAGCTCAGAAAGGCAGGCGTGGTAATCCGTTACGCCCTCAAAGGCCGCCTCCGTTTTCGCCAGCAGAAAGACAAACCCGCACGTATCGCCTTTTTTAATTTTATAAATGCGTCCCTCCCCGGCAGAAGAAAACGTACGATGCTCGTAAACAGAATCGACCGTATAGGCGGCCGATACCTCCCGATCCTGCTCCTGCGCCGTCAGAGAAAGTACAGATACCTTAACAGGTCTTCCATACGGTACAAATACCGTAAGCTCCCAGCGCAGACCGGAGCGCGCCCCTGTGAAAACGGAATATCCAAAGCCATGGCGCGCCGTACAGCCATCAAACGGCGAGAAGCCGGCCGCCTCGCCGCGGAGCAGAATTTCATACCGCTCATCCGACGGATCGGACGCCGGATCGCAATACCACTGGGTGAGCGGATTTTCTCTGCTGTTCTCCTGCCAGACATACCCGCCTCCCTTTTCCGAAATCAAAAAGCCAAACGGCTCGCCGGCCAGCGAAGCGATGCAGTTAATCCACGGAAGCGGCGTATTTTCACAAATTACATACTCGCCGCGTTCGGCGTCGAACCCCCCGTATCCGTTATAAAATTTTAAAGATTCGATATCCATAGGAACTTCCTCCGGTTTCAAAGCCAGAATACAATATTCGACGCCTCTATTAAAGGCTTGGCGCTTTCGCCGTTCTTCGGCACAACTACGTAAATATCTCCCCGGACCGGGAAGCAGCCCCACATAGCTTTCAGGGAGAGGCTGTCCGCAAGCTCATGAATCGGACTGATATAGTCCGCATGATCAAAAACGGCAAGCGCCAGGTCGATTTTGATCCCGCGGAAGCTGTAGAAGCACCATAGCCTGACAAGCTTTTCCAAATGCGAAGCATTTTCGATATGGCGGAGCATCACCGTTACGATCGGATAATCTCCGGAAATGCCGAAGCCCCAAAGCTTCCTCTGCAGCTGCTGAGAATAATGCTTTTTCCCGTATAGCAGCTTAGACGAAAAGCTGCGGAAATACTGCAGGTCTCCTTCACGGAGTGATATATGCTCGCGCTCGATCAGACTCCGCGTCCGTGCCAGTTCAAAGACACGTTCTGTGTTTTTCAGGCGTTCGAGCTTTTCCGTCAGAGCTCCGCCGTTTTCTTCCGCGCCCAATATATAGCAGATTTCCACTGTGGAGCCAGCCTCTACGCGAATTTTCGTATTTACTGCAAAGCAGGGATTCAGCACGATTCCTGAATTTTCCGCCAGAAGCACGTCGCTGTGCGAGCCCCGGCTCCGGAAAACGGCTGGTTCCGCAATTCCGCAGTTTCTGCCCTGAAATGACAGGACATCCGTGTCATACATTTCAGATTCAACTGCCTCCTTATACTTATCTGACACGCTCATGGCGCAGTAAGCCATGAGCGGCGGCTCGGAGGGCTGGTGCCTGCGTCGTTTGGCGGACAGGAATACCGTACGGTTCTCCCGGTCCGTCTGCGCCTCCGTCGTAACAAACATCCCGGTATAAGAAGGATGATCCGCGTAAGCGCGCGGTTTTGCCAGCATCAGCTCGCAGTACAGCGTAAGATTTACGCTGCGGGCCTCCTTTTCCTTGTTGGTTATGCGAATCAGGCGAAGCTCGGCGTTTTCATCCGATGCGACGCAGATGCTCTGCTGCACATCCGCCTCATTCGTAAAATACGTATATTCCGCTTTACCAGAAGAAAGCTCGCATTTTACAGGGACAAGCAGCTTGCCGTTGAGATAGAAAACGATGCCGTCTGGCGCTTTGTTTTCGCGCCGCACGGTAATACCAATCTCTCCAAGAGTGGAATAGCCTCCGCCCAGGCCGTTCAATACGACGCTGTATTTGCCGTTTGAAAGGACCTCCGCATCGCGGCCGGAAATGCATACGGGCGGCTCCTCCTCTTTTTCAGGCGCGCGGCTGGGGAGCCTTACGGTTTTCAGCGCTCTTCGCTCCGATGCGGCCGGCTTCCGCGGCGCGCACCGGCGGCGCGGCATTTTCCCTGTCAGCATGACGTTTACTGCCGCCATCATCGGCATTTTTCCAAAGGCTTCCGTAAGCATGCCGTCAAACAACAAATTTGCGGCCGCACAGAGCGACATTCCCAAATGATGCGCCATGAAGCTTTCTACCACGCCTCTTCTGCCCGGCGTATAATCGATTGCCTCGTAAAATCCGTATTTCCCCGCCGCGCCCGCCTTTGTCAGCGCTTCCATATTTAAAAGCACTGCGTCGGGGATCTGCGCGCACGCCATGAGAGAGGCGTACGGAGCAACCACGCTGTCATTTTCCCGCATCCGTTTCACGGCAAGAGCTTTGAGCCCAAACGCTTTATATTTATAGTTCATGTTGACATCCAATACATTATAGCCCGATTCAGAAACGCCCCAGGGCTTGCCCTGTGCCTGCGAGATTTCCGTTTTGAGCATGTTCTGTACTGAGCCTTGCAGAAGAGAGCCATGCGGGGAAGCCAGAAACAGCTCTGGTAAAATATATTCGAAAACGGTTCCGGACCAGGAAAGCAGCAGGGTATTGTCGTCATTCCACCGTCTTGCAAGCGCGGTAAAATGCTCCGCGCCGATATCGCCTTTTCCCATCGCCACATAAGAAGTCAAACGAGCCTCTGACATGAGCATATCGTAATAGGACGGGGAAAATTCTCCCGTTGTTTGATTATATCCGATGTGAAGGTGTCTGCACTGCTTACTGTATAGAACTTTAAAATCCATGCGGAGCGCTGCGCGCGTGAGGCGGTCTGCCAATTCGCGCGCCTTGCTTTCAAAGCCGCAATATTCTTCGGCGCCGTTCAGGCTCTCCCACAGCCGCTGCGTCATTTTCAGCAGCTTGCAGCGGAAGGAATGTGCGTCGGCCTTTTCCTCAGGGATGATGTGGAGATTCTCTTGATAGTACTTTACGATGCGGAGAAGCTCGCCCTCGTTTTCGTCTTTTGCCAGATAATCTTCCAGAAGCGCCGCTTCCGCGCGGTGCTCCGGCAGCGCGATCTCATTCAGGCAGTAAATAGTGTCAAGAAGGCCCTCCGCCGCCCGGCGCCGCTGATTTTCCCCGCATGCGTTTTCCGTCCTGCTTCTAAGCAGCGAGGCGGCGGTAAGCAGGGCCGCCGCAAGGTTTCCGCTGTCTACGCTTGATACGTATCTGGGCTCGAGCGGCTGCAGCGTAATCGTATCGTACCAATTATAAATATGGCCGTTCCACCGCTCCATTCTGTCGATCGTATCGAGAATGGCGGAAAGCCGCTCCGTCATTTCTCCGGAGGAGAGATAGCCAAGGCGTTCCGCAATCAGCACGCCGACAATCAAAAAGCCGATATTTGTGGGGGAAGTGCGATGGGCAACACAGTACACGGGCGAGAACTGCACATTATCGGGCGGAAGATAATTTTCATTTTCCACGGCATAATCATCATAAAAGGCCCATATTTTCCGTGCAAGAATCCGGAAGCTCCTGCGTGCCGGACCGGATACGGAAACTGTTTCAGGCCCTTTCGCGCGGACCGACAGAAAATACGCCGCATAGGGCGCCGCAATCCAGAGCAGACTCGGGATCCCAAATAAAAACGGGGCGAACAGTACGGCCGCCGCGAAGCTGAACCACATTGTTTTACAATAATAGGAAGGCGTATCGCCGATGCTGCGCTCTGCATCCGAGGAAACGACCCATTCCAGCATCTTCTTTCGGCTGACAAAGGTTCTCCAGACTGCCCGCACCGCAGCGTCGCAGTGGTAATAGGCCCGGTGCGGCAGAAAAAGAAACTCGAAAAATGCGCGGAGCAGTCGGCGCGGTCCGGTTCCTCCCGCCGAGAAAAAAACGGCCAGAGCGGTAATCAGCACCCACAAAAACGCGTATTTTCTGAGGAAAATCATCCCGATTGCAAACAGCAGAAAGATGGCGGCGGGCAGCAGGCTCCGAATCAGGTTCATATCCATTTTAAACAGAGAATAATAATTCAGCGGATTGTTTTTCATCGCGCCCGCACCGTCTTCAAACCGTTTTCTGCGGAACGGAAGAAGCTGCCAATCCCCGCGTACCCAGCGATGCTGCCTTTTTACAAAGCTTCCGTAGCTCCGTGGGAAATGATCATACAGATGTACGTCGGAGACGAATGCGGTGCGCAGGAAGGAGCCCTCGATCAGATCATGGCTCAATATGCTGTTTTCCCGGAAGCGCCCCTCCAGAAGTCCGTTGAATACGTACGGGTCATACATCCCCTTTCCCGTATAAATCCCCTCGTTGCAGATATCAAAATAAAAATCCGATGTTTTGCATTGATAGGAGTCATAGCCTTCGTCGTCACAATATATTTTTTCAAACGGTGTTGCATGCTGCCGGTCCAGCCCGGCGGGAGTCACCGCAGGCTGAAGCAGCGCATAGCCTTTCGTAACGACGGGTTCCGAGCGTACGTAGGAAATCTGCGGGCGGTTCAGCGGATGATGCAGGATCTGTGCCATTCTGATGGCCGTATCGATCGGGATAATAGTGTCGGCATCTACGGTCAGTACATAATTGACGCGCGGGAGCCTGCCTTCTATGATGGCGCGGTTCAGCTCGATCAGCGCGCCGCGCTTCCGCTCCGCGCCCATCCATGTACGGTCTTTTTCATAATAGACACGTTCTCTGACCATCACATGAAATTTTTCACTTTCCTCCCGGCGCGGGAAGCTTCTCTCCAGATTGCGTACGGCTCGCCGCGCATATTGTATGAGCTCTTCGTCCTCCGGCCGCGTCTTGCTTTCACTCTCCGGCAGATCTCCTAGAATGGTAAAAAAGATTCCCGTCTGCGGGTTGGCCCAGGCAGCGGCTTCCAGCTGTTTTACGATTTCGTCGACACGTTTTTTGGAATTGAGCAGGCAGGGGATCACGATCATGATTTTGCAGTCCTCCGGAAGGATTCCCTGAAAATCCAGCTCCGGCAGCGAAAATGGCATTCGTTTCTCCAGATACATATTTTGTGCGATCGTAAGCGCAAGATTCAGGCCGATCAGGAGGATCAGCCCGACGGTAATGAGGATCAGCGGCAGCCCTGCCCATCCGTACCGGGCTGCCGAAAGCCGGATGGTATAAACCGCCGGACAAAACGCCAGCACCGCCGTAACGAAAAAGAGCATGAACAGAAACGATCGAAACTCGTTTTTTCTGGTATACTCCTCATAAATGTATTTTCCGACGTGGGTTCCTTCTTTTTCCGCCTGTTCAACGATTTTCAGCGCAAACGCTTCCGGCGTTTCTCCGCGGCGCCGCGCGCATACGCGCACGAGCCGGACGTACTCCCCTCTTGATTTGGAGGTCATTTTTCTGAAAATTCCGGAGGGATCCCGATTCAGGATCTGTTCCGTCACGCATAGAACGGATGTGATTTTATCCCAATCCAGAGAATTCAGCCCATGAAGGCTTTTAATGGCGTTCCCTGCGGAAATCCCCATAGAAATGCGCGTACTGTGCTCGCGTGCGATCAGCTCTTCAACCGTAGTCCCCTTTGCGGCCAGCTTTTTAGACAGCGCCGCGCGGATCACGGCGCTTCCCGTGCCGCTGCTCTGTTCGCTTCCCTCATATTCCGCAGAAATTCGCAGTATGGTTTCCGCAAACACGGGAGAAAGCAAATCCTCGTTTTCAAACAGTACGTCTGCCGAACGTCTCCGCCCGTTTTCCATGTCTCCCGTGTAGGAGAGAAATTCCCGGAAAATACGCTCGGCCTCTTTTCGAGCTTTATAAATGGAGTCCGAAATCTCACAGATTTCGGCGAGTCTCTTAAGCAGCGCCACCTTCAGCATATGGCAGAGGCAGGCAAGCTCGTTCGTTGTAAGCGGCTTTACCTTTTCATAATGAGAAACAAAATCTATGATTTCCGTTTCTCCTATGCGGCCGTCCGTATGCGCGGCAATTTCCGCTGCGATCTCGTACACGCCCAAAGAGCTGCTCGTTTTTCCAATGCTTTTCACCAGTTTCCTGCTTTCCTCGGAATCGGCCGATTCAGCAGCCTCGTTAATCAGGTGGAAATTGTCGCCGATCCATTCATCGGAAGGAATCGAATGGATGCCGCCGGCTGCAGCTTCGCCGGCGGACAGAATGCGCGCATACGTGTCGGCAATCAGATCTGCGCATTTTGCCGCATTCGGCACGCTTTTGACATCGTATTTCCCCATGCGGTGCTTTTCCGCGATATTGGCCGCATGGCGGATATATTCACTTCTTGTTAACAGCGTATCCTCAAGAATCATTTACAATTCCACCTCGTTATGCTATTATTTACGGGAATTGCAGCATTTATTCAGTAAGGAGTTATTTTCGGAATGTCGTTGTATTCGTCAAACAGCAAAGTAAAATTTCTGGTTCAGGCCGCTTTGATCGCCGCTGCCTATACGGCGCTTACGTATTCCGGCTTTGCCTTTGCCTACGGCCCCATCCAGTTCCGATATTCCGAAGCGCTGATTGCTTTTGCGGCGCTTACGCCTGCAGCGGTTCCCGGTCTGACGATCGGATGCGTTCTCTCCAATCTGGGGAGCGCTCAGCTCGGGATCTACGATATTGTTTTCGGATCTCTGGCAACGCTGCTTGCTGCGCTGTTCGCTTATTTGTTCCGCAAAATCCGCGTGCGCGGAATGCCGCTCCTTTCTCTGGCCGGCAACGTCGTTTTTAATGCTTTTATTATTGCGGGCATGATCGTGCTTGTCGCCGGGACGCCGGAGCTGTTCTGGATCAATGTTGTCCAGATCTTCATCTCGGAGCTGGCTGCGACCTACGCGCTTGGGCTTCCGCTCTTTTTGCTTATGGACAGGCTGAATCGGAAATACCGTATGTTCTGAAGCCGTTTTTATATTTCAGTCTGCCTGAGCCGCGATTTGTCGTCAGGCTTCATCGTGCAGTAAATCCGCATCGGATCCAGCTCCCAGCCGTCTCCGGTGTTCCTGTTTAAAAGCTCGTCGACCGTGACGAACCGGTACCCCTGCCTGGCAAGGAGATCCATCGCCCTCAGCGCCGTATCTACCGAGGTCTCGTAATTGTCATGCAGTAAAATGATATCGCCGTCAAATGTGTTTTCCACAATCGTCCGGACCATTTGGTCAACGTTGCGGCACTCCCAGTCTCTGGTATCATAATACCCCCAGCAAACCGTGATCATGGGCGCCGCCAGCTCCCGCACCCAGGGAGCCGTCAGCGCGCTTCCTCCCGGCGGTCTCATGTATTTCGGCGTGCTGCCCGTGATCTCCCGGATCAGCTCATTTGTTTTGGAAAGCTCAAGCGCGGCTTTTTCCCTGGAGATTTTACTCAGCCAGCAGTGAGAATACGTATGATTCCCGATTTCATGGCCCTCGCGGGCCATCCGTTCCAGAAGTGCTCTGTTTTCCGCAACGTTCGGCTTGTCCGACGCATAGTCAAGCTTCTCGCCGACCACAAAGAACGTCGCTTTTGCGCCGCGCTCCTGCAGACCGTCCAGGAGACGGCTCGTCTGTACGGCATTGGGACCGTCGTCAAACGTAAAAGCGATCATAGGCGGCTCGCCATCCTCCGCCTTCACTGCGAAAGGAACCAAAAGCAGCACCAGTATAATGAGCCAGATTACAAATATGATTTCCAACAAATATACTTTTCTCATAAAAATAACTCCTCACATTTTGGTTTCGTTTCATGTGACGGAGTTATTATCTGCATTTTTTCTAAAAGAACACTGCTAATTATTACTAAAATTTATTTTGTCCGGATCAGAGCCATGTCGCCGGGGCCGATCTCAATACGCGCGGTGTCGAGCGGCGCAAATCTGCCGGTTTCTATGTCAAGCCTTTCGGCTTCGCCATCGAAAGGCATCGCGAAGACAGCCGGTTTTTCCGTATTTTTGTTCGCAATTGCAGTATATCCGCCCTCAAATGTGCCGATCGTAAGCTGAACCGGAGAAGCTGCTGATATTTTGCCTGTGAAGCGCTTCACTTCTTCCCCTATTTCTCCATAATGCGATACGTCGATAGACTTTTTCCCGTCCAGATATGCGGCATACGCGTGGAGCTCCCGATTGATCTTGCTGACATCGTAATAGTGCTGGAGCTTTTCCCCCTCGCAGCTGACGCAGCCGTTTCTCCAGTTCCACCAGGAGCCTGGTTCAATCACCGTCCAATATGTAAAATAAGAAAGCATGGAAGCGCCGTATGCCAGCGTCTGAAAGGCCTCGAAGCGAAGCTCAGCCTCCGTCACATTCCGATACGGACCGTGCTCGATCAGAAGCACGATTACCATAAACGGAATTTCGTACTGCGCGCATAGCGTTCTGACAATTTCAAGATTTTCAAAGAAGCCGGGCCGGTCAATGCTGATCATGGCGGAACGGCGGATTGCATTTTCGCGCTCGTCCTCCGTTTCTTCGATTTCGTAGCCCTGCGGCAGCGTATCGTGGGTAAAATGCAGGAAATGGTAATGGTCGTAGCTGACAAAGGCGGGCCGGACCGTTTCGATATAGTCTCTGACATGGTCATAATAGGTCGGACTGCCAAGCTGTTCCAAAGTTGCGTAATTGGGTAATAAATTAATATAGCCGGGATGCTCCGGATCGTATTCTTTTAGCTTTGCAACGATGTCTCCCAGCATGGGGAACATGCCTGCGGAGGGTTCGTCGATGACGTAATAGCAGGCAAGCGCCGGGTGGTGCTTGTAATCCTCTGTCATACTCTTCAGCGGCGCGTCCCAGTCGGCCTCGCCGTTTTCGTATTTCTGCAGTGCATGATGGATCCGTCTGTCATGAACGCAGGCCTTCAGGCCCTTTTCCCTGCAAAGGTCAAGAAATTTGAGATTGTCCTCTGTATTTACGCCGGCGCTGCCCATCGGGCCGGCAAGCGTGAAGCCCGCGTTTTTCACATCCTCATAGGTTTCCGCATTTAAAAAGGCGCGCGGCGGGCCGTACCAATACGTAATTTCCATATAAACACCTCCAAACGCTGTCATAGTAGCATGCCGCCGGAATCCCGTCAAGCAGGCGCATACCGGATTTCAAATTTTATTTTAGCGGCGGAAGCTTTGCCAGCCTTCCGAGCAAAGCCGTCATCAGCTCCTGAAAGCATTTCTCCGCCCGGTCCGCCGTCTTTTGTACCTCCGTATGGGAAAGCGGCGCGGGATTCCGTCCTGCCGCCAAATTTGTTATGCAGCTGATCCCGCATACGGGCATCCCCATGTGCCGCGCCGCAATGGCCTCGCAAACCGTGCTCATGCCGACGGCATCGGCTCCCAAGAGCTCCATCATGCGGATTTCTGCCGGCGTCTCATACTGCGGGCCGGGCGTTTGCAGATAAACGCCCTCCTTCAGCACGAGCCCGATCTCCTCTGCGGATTCTTTTGCCGCAAAAGCGAGCTCCGGTGAATAGACGGCCGTCATATCCGTAAAACGGCTGCCCAGCTCATCCAGATTTTCTCCCCGAAGCGGAGACGGTACAAAGCTCGAGATATGATCCCGGATCAGCATCAAATCTCCGGGGCGAAAATCGCGATTGATCCCGCCCGCGGCATTTGTCAAAATCAAATTTTCCGCGCCGAGCAGCCGCATCACACGAATCGGCAGAACCGTATCTGCCGCCGAGTATCCCTCATACATGTGGATGCGTCCCTGCATCAGAACCGCCGGAACGCCCTGTACAACTGCAAAAACAAATTTTCCCGCATGTCCGGGAACGGTCGACACGGGGAAGCCCGGGATTTCCGAATACTCGATTTCAAATTCCGCTAAAACGGATCGGCTCTTTGCATAGCCCCCAAGCCCCGATCCAAGCACCGCCGCGGCAGCCGGGCGGAACGTTCCGATCTTTTTCTTCAGATACGCCGCGGCAGAAGCCGCACGTCTGTATTCGCAACTGTCAAGCATTTTACATTCACACTCCTGCCACACTCACGCCGTCTAAACGGACGGCATACGGTCCCTCGTACGTATGATCCTTATAGCGCTCCCTGGAAAAAGCCAGCGTTTTCTGCGCCTCCAGAATGTTTCCGCTGATCGAGCCTCCGGTGAAAAAACGGACGCGGGACGTTCCGTCCTCCGACGTTTCGTATAAATAAGCGAGACGGATTTCCCCGCAGAACTGTCCCGACAGCGCGTCCATCTGAAAATCAGAAAATGCTGCCACGGAAAGGACCTTGCCTCCCGGCAGACCCGTTCCCGCCTTTAACTCCTCCAAGGACATGGAACCGTTCCGGCACTCCAGCGCAGAATACTCTCCCGTGGCCGGAATCCCGAGATAATACGCATAGCGCGCGCCGCAGTGGATCGTTTTGAGAACGCCTCTCTCCGAAAGGACCTTGTCCTCCATGAGGATTCCCTCCGCGCTGCAGGGCTCCGTTGCTTTCAGCAGCAGCTCCAGCTTTTCTCCTTTCACGTCCGCCTCGTCTCCCTGAAGAAAACAGCCTTCCCGGAACGAGGAATATCCTGCGTAAATCATGCCGCCCTGTGTTCTCGCCGCGTAATAGCGAAGCAGCTCCCCTACCTGCGCGCCCGACAGGATTACGGCGTATCGCCCCGCCGGAGGAGGCGCGCAGGCGGCTGCGCGGTCCCGCGCATTTTTCAGCGCGGCGCGCGCCTTCTCTGCAAGCTGCCCGTATTCCGGAGCGCGATAGGAAAACGACGTATGCAGCTCGATATCCTGCCCGTCGGCAATACACTGCGTAACAAATTCCCCGTGAAAGGAATACTTCACATAACTGATATCAATCCCGGTTGAGCAAAGCACACGGCTCGCGCGACGTTCCGCAAAAATTTCCGCAGAGTTCAGAAAGCTTCCCGGAGCGCCCTCCTCTGCCGTAAAAAGCGCGTCCGCCATTTGAAAAGCTTCGGAGATCAGATCATACGCCTCCGCGGCAGCGCCGCAGCCCGCGCGCTTCTCTGCATCCGGCAGCTCATAAAATTTATTTTTCACATACAAGGCCGCGTCGTACGCCTTCCGCAGCGCCGCTCCGATTTCCGTCTCCGTCATGTCGGGATAAATCATCGCCGCGGCCGAGCCGCGCATTTTTACTCCGCCGCTTTCAAAATCTCTGTAAACCGTCACCGTACAGTCGGCAACATCCGTACTTCTTACGATGTCCAGGTCCTTTTTGATATAAAATAACTCTGCCGACTGTTTCCGGCTTTCGTTGATTCTGTAGTGTTCGATCCCTGCGCCCTGCAGCTGCTTCCGGATCCGTTCCGTTGTGTTCATTCCGCCTTGCCTCCCTTTCTCCTTTCCGATCAACTCACATCAGCCGAGGCGAATGCGCGCTTTGATATACGGGCCGCCGTCGGAAACCTTTACCCATTCTTTATAGCCCTTTCCGCAGTAACCGCTTCCGCTGAGCTCCGCCCGATCGGAAATCATGGAAATGGACTTCAGCAGCGTGGGAACATAACCGGTCAGCACAATCGGAGAAAAAATTTTCCCCGTCAGGGCGCCGTTCCGAATTTCCCGCGCCACATTCACCATGCACTGGATCCCCCAGTTTTTGGGATCCTCCATGCCGCTTCTGGCGTTTTCCAGCAGGAAACCGTATGAAACGGATGCGATCATATCCTCAAGCCGATCCGTCCCCGGCTCGAAAAACGTATTTGTCATCCGGGTATATGCTTTTCTCCTGTAGCTTTCACGCCTTCCGTTTCCCGTCGGCTCCGTGCCAAGCCGCGCCGCGCTGCGGACGTCGCTGATTCCGCGTTTTAAAATGCCCTTTTCTATGATGACCGTGTCGTGAGCGGCCGTTCCCTCATCGTCGAAAAGAAAAGAGGCCGTCTGCTGCGCGGCCGACGCGCCGTCATGCATGGTGACAAGCGGAGACGCCACGGATTTGCCGATATATTGTTCGGCGAGCGCCCGCTTTTTCACAAACATATCCATCTCCACTCCATGTCCGAACGCCTCGTGCGCGATCATCCCGGTTACGTCAGGCGCGCAGATGCATTCGTACTCTCCGGGCGCGATTGGTTCGCTGTCCAGCAGGGCCACCGCGCCGCCGACAAGCGCAGCGACATCGCTTTCCATCCGGTCAAAGACCTCCGCGCCGCCGAGATTGGAATATCCTCTGTAATAATCCTTGAGCTCCTCGCCCTTTGCCGCAAGAACCGTCATTGCGCTCGTCATCCAAAGAAGATTCTGCTGCTTCTGTATTGTAATTTTTCCGCCGCTCCCGCGCAGAAACAGCTCCGCATGCCTGCGGTACGCGCAGGAGACGCTGCAGTCCGTTACGCGTTCGTCACAGGCAAGCGCTTTATTCCGAATTTTATCGAGATGAGAAACGATGGCCGCATCGCCCAGCTCCTCCGGATGAATCTCATATTCCGTAAAATACTCCGTTTCCGGCTGCTCCTCTGCTTCGAGAAGCCGTTCGGGCAGAATCCGCTTCCCGGCGCGGCGCTTTGTTTCGGAAACGATCCGCAAAAGCGTTCCCGCAATATCGGGGAAAATGGATTTTTCAAGCTCGCATCCGGAATATTCGGCGGACAGCGCTCCATCATAAACACGGATCACAAAGCCGCGCGAGCTGCACAGGCGGTCGTCGGAAATACTTGTCCCCGCCTTGGATATCCCGTACTTTTTGCCTGCTGAATTTACAAAAAGGATCGTTGCATCCCGGAATCCGCAGCCCCTCGCCGTTTCACATCCGATTTCATACTCCTCCGAACCCGTCAGATATTCGATCAGCTCAGCGGCAAGCGGCCGAACCGCATTCAGATAAGCATCCGCTGCCAGTCTTTTCTTTTTTCGTCCGGACATCGTAAAACACGCCTCCTTATCAAATCAATTATAGTATTATATGCTATTCTCTGTTTTTATTCAAATCTTTCGGCGCGTCGGAAAACGCATCCGCATTTTTTTGAAAGAAGGTATTGACAAAATGAGAAGCAAGGTTTATTATAATGCCACGAAACGGCAAAGGCGCCGCAGACGCAGAATCTGCGGCGCCTTTGCCGTTTCTTTTTATAAAATGAAAAGGAGAAATTGTTATGAGCATGGTAAGCGAAAAATTCGGCAGCATGGTATTCGATGACAGCGTGATGAGAGAGCGGCTCCCCAAAGAAACGTATAAGGCAATGAGAAAGACGATGCAGGACGGCAAAAAGCTGGATATCTCCGTTGCAAACGTGGTTGCAAACGCAATGAAGGACTGGGCCATCGAAAAGGGCGCCACGCATTTTACGCATTGGTTCCAGCCGATGACAGGCATCACTGCGGAAAAGCATGACAGTTTCATTTCTCCCGCTCCCGACGGAAAAGTCATTATGGAATTTTCCGGGAAGGAGCTTGTAAAAGGAGAACCGGACGCCTCCAGCTTTCCTTCGGGCGGTCTGCGCGCTACCTTTGAAGCCAGGGGGTATACGGCGTGGGATCCGACGTCGTACGCGTTTATTAAAGAAGGGATTCTGTGTATCCCGACCGCCTTCTGTTCCTATGGCGGGGAAGCGCTCGATAAGAAAACGCCGCTTCTGCGTTCGATGGAGGCTATTAACCGGCAGGCGCTCCGCGTGCTGAAGTTTTTCGGAAACGAAGACGTTACGTCCGTCAAAACAACGGTAGGCCCCGAGCAGGAATATTTCCTGATTGACAAGGACGTCTGCGAGAAAAGAAAAGATCTGATTTATACGGGCCGCACGCTGTACGGCGCAAAGCCTCCGAAGGGCCAGGAGCTGGAGGATCATTATTTCGGAACGATCAAGCCGCGCGTGCTGGCCTACATGAAAGACCTGAACGACGAACTGTGGAAGCTTGGAATCCTGGCAAAGACGGAGCATAATGAAGTGGCGCCGGCGCAGCACGAGCTTGCCCCGATTTTTACAACGACCAACATTGCAACGGATCACAACCAGCTTACAATGGAAATCATGCAGAAGGTTGCAAAAAAGCATGGAATGGTCTGTCTGCTGCATGAAAAGCCGTTCGCCGGAGTCAACGGCAGCGGAAAGCACAACAACTGGTCGATTTCCACCAATACAGGCATAAACCTGCTGGAGCCGGGGGAAACGCCGTATGAGAACGCGCAGTTCCTGCTGTTCCTGTGCGCGGTCATCAAGGCCGTCGACGAATATCAGGATCTGCTCCGGATTTCCGTAGCAAGCGCCGGCAACGATCACAGGCTTGGCGCAAACGAGGCGCCTCCCGCAGTCGTCTCCATGTTCCTGGGCGATGAGCTGAGCGAAATTCTGAAGGCAATTGAGGAGGACGCGCCCTACGGCGCCAAAGCGGCAGAACAGATGAAAATCGGCGTTCACGTGCTGCCCCGCTTCCCAAAGGACACGACGGACCGGAACAGAACCTCGCCATTTGCATTTACGGGGAACAAATTCGAATTTCGGATGCTCGGTTCCACGCTCTCCATTTCCGGGCCGAATATCGTTCTGAACACCGCGGTTGCAGAAGCGCTTCGGCAATACGCCGACAGACTCGAGCAGGCGGATGATTTTGAAAGCGCCCTGCACGCTCTGATCAAAGAAGAAATCAAGGCGCATAAAAGAATTATATTCAACGGCAACGGTTATGACGACGAGTGGATCCGCGAAGCGGAGAAGCGCGGCCTGCTGAATCTGAAAACGACGCCCGACTGTCTGCCATATTTTCTGAAAGAAAAGAACGTCAAGTTATTCACGGAGCACAAGGTGTTTTCAGAAGCGGAAATCCGCTCCCGATACGAGATTTTGATGGAAAATTACTGCAAGGTTCTGCATATCGAGGCGGCAACCATGCTCGAGATGGCAAAAAGAGATATTCTTCCGGCCGTAAGCGCATATTCCGAAGAGCTGGCCAGAACGGCCAAGACGAAAAAGAGCGTATTGCCCGGCGCGGACTGTACTTACGAAGAAAAATCTTTAGAGAAGCTCTCCGCCCTTTCCGGCGCAATGTTTGTTAAAACGGACGCCCTGGAAGAAGCGCTCGCAAAAGCAGGCGGCCTGGAGGACGTCACCGAAGAAGCCATGTACTATAAGGACAGCGTAATTCCGGCAATGGCGGCGCTCCGCGCCGATGCCGATGCGCTTGAAACGATTACGGCAAAGAAATACTGGCCGTATCCAAGCTACGGAGATCTTTTATTCAGCGTCAAATAACCGGTCGGAGGGAATGTATCATGTGTTCAATCATGGGTGTCTGCGGAAGCGGCTATACAAAGGATTTTACAAAAGCCCAATTTGAAGAGTGCTTCGGCAGAACGCTCTCCAGGGGGCCGGATATGAGCAGAGTGATCGAGACGGAATCAGGTCTGCTCGCGTTTCACCGGCTCGCAATCATGGATCTGAGCGAAACGGGAATGCAGCCGTTTGAACGCGACGGGAACGCGCTCGTCTGCAACGGAGAAATATACGGCTTTCGAAAAATCAAGAAAGAGCTGGAAAAAAAATACCGGTTCTGCGGCGATTCGGATTGTGAAATTCTCCTTCCGATGTACGAGGAATACGGACTAGAGATGTTCCGAATGCTGGACGCGGAGTTCGCCCTGATCCTCTTTGACGGGAAGCGGAAAAAATACATTGCGGCAAGGGATCCCGTCGGGATCCGCCCGCTCTTCTACGGCTATACGAAATCAGGAACGATTCTGTTTGCCAGCGAGGCGAAAAACCTCGTTGGCCTCACGGAACGGATCATGCCCTTTCCGCCCGGGCATTATTATGTCGACGGAAAATTTTACTGCTACAACGATATTGCAGACGTTCCGGCCGTCTGTCACGATTCGCTCGAAACGGTCTGCAGGAACATCCGGGAAAAGCTGATCCGCGGCGTGGAAAAACGGCTGGACGCAGACGCTCCGCTCGGCTTTCTCCTCAGCGGAGGCCTTGACAGCTCCCTTGTGTGTTCTATCGCTGCAAAAATTCTGCAAAAGCCGATCCGCACCTTTGCGATCGGCATGAGCGAGGACGCCATCGATCTGAAATACGCCAAAGAGGTCGCCGACTATATCGGCAGCGACCACACAGAGGTCATAATTAATAAAGATCGGGTGCTCGAATCGCTGGAAGAGGTCGTCAGCATTCTTGGTACATACGATATTACAACAATCCGCGCCAGCATCGGGATGTATCTGGTTTGCAAGGCCATTCATGAAACGACCGATATCCGCGTTCTTTTGACGGGCGAAATTTCCGACGAGCTGTTCGGCTATAAATATACGGATTTCGCGCCCTCTCCGGAAGCGTTCCAGGAAGAGGCCGTGAAGCGGATCCGGGAAATCCACATGTACGACGTGCTGCGGGCGGATCGCTGCATTTCGGTCAACTCCATGGAAGCCCGCGTACCATTCGGGGATATCGATTTTGTGCGCTATGTCATGGCAGTCGATCCGGCGCTGAAGGTGAACCGCTATGGGAAGGGAAAATATCTTCTGCGTCACGCGTTCGAAAACGCTCCGGAGGGCGAGTATCTGCCCAGATCCATTTTGTTTCGCGAGAAGGCGGCCTTCAGCGACGCCGTCGGCCATTCCATGGTAGATTATCTGAAGGAATATGCTGAAGCGCTTTATTCAGACGAGGAATATGAGGCAAGGCGCTCGCGTTACTCCTTCGCGCAGCCTTTTACCAAGGAATCGCTTCTTTACCGAGAGCTGTTTGAAAAGTATTATCCCGGGCAGAGCGCCATGGTCAAAGACTTCTGGATGCCGAATAAAAGCTGGGAGGGCTGCGACGTAAACGATCCCTCCGCGCGCGTGCTGTCCAATTACGCCGCAAGCGGCATTTAACGCAGCATAGCACCAGAATTTCAAAGCGAGAAGCTCCGCGCCCCGGTGGGCGCGGAATTTTTATTCCTGATTTTGTATTGATATTTCAATACGGTTCTGCATATAAATAAACCATGCGGTATACTTTTCCGTAAATTTTGGAACACTACCGGCGGTGATTATAATCATGAGTCTTCGGAATTTATTCGGAACCCGGAAAAACAAGGAAGATCCCGAAGTTACGGCCATTATGAACGAAATCAGCGATTTGAAAAAATTAATCGACACTGCCCGCATCAACTTCAACAACGTGACCGATTCGGACAGTATCGATTATTATACTTATATTCTGAAAGCGTATCAGGTCCGATACGATAAGCTCATAAAGCAGTTAAAATGCCACGATTATTTCAACGGTCCCACGCCGCAGATCCGGATCAAGGAGGAAAAACCGTCGTAAGCGTCCTCCCGTACGCTCCCTCCGCCCGGGGCATGGATAATATAATGTACATCATTTATAACGCCGAGATAAATCATAACGTGTCCTGACTTGTAGAGCAGCACCGGCGAATCTGCCTCCGCCAGCACGGAAAGCTTTTCGGCCTCTGACATAGCTTCTGTATTCGTGATATTCCCTACTGAGCCGTTCTGCTGGCCCGTATTGCGCGGAAATACGAATCCGAATGTCTTAAATACGCTCAAGACATAGCTGGAGCAGTCCACGCCGTCCTTCATGCCGCCCCATCCGTACGGAGTTCCCACATATTTAAAGGCTTGTATATAGAAGTTCCGGAACGTATAGTCCAGATATCCGAGGCTCGCAGACGCTGCGGATAGTTCCGTTTCTGTATGTATCAGCCTGCCGTCTGCGTCTTTCCCCGGTAAAAGGATCCGGTATGTCCCGCTCTCTGCGCTTTGCGTTTCCGACAGAAGCAGCGCCGTTCCCATATCCAGCTTTGTTCCTTTTACCTCAAGCAGCGGATCGGTAATGACTGCGAAGCGCAGATCCTGCGACGCATTTTCCGTCATATTCAAAAGCCTCGCATATGCGTCCCAATCGCTGCTGCCCTCCGCATCCGCAATGTCGTCGGCATCTGCCCAGCCCACATAATAATAAGACTGAATAAAGCAGAACGCGCCGTCCCGGCTCGTGTGCAGAATCCATACCGCCGAGCCTGCGGCAAGCTCGGACTCCTGCATTCTGTCATAGTCCTGTACAGACGCCCGATCATAAAACGCACGTGAAGTGGGCAGCGCACGAATATCCGTTCTCTGTATGGTCACGCCTCTGCGGAAGGAATTGGTCTCTTCCAGTGCATCCAGATTGCGGTTCTCTCTGATTTCAGCAAGCTCTTCTGCCGTAATTTCGATTCCGTCCTCGTCGTATTTCGGAAGACTCGGACCGGACGAGCTTTCGATCAAAGCGGTCAGCTCGCTTTTCGACATGCTTTCCGGATAGGAAGCGATGTCCGTGAGCGCCGTGCAATTCGCGCGGATCGATGCGTTCATCGCTTGAATTTGCTCATATGTCATCAGAATACGCTGCGCGTCGCCGCACGCGTTAATCCATTTTTCCGCGCCGGAAGGGACTTCCGAAACGGCAGGAGGCTCGGTGCTTTCGGCCGGCGTCGCGTTTGCCGCGTCCGTCTTGACCGGCGCCGCGGTCTTCGGCGAGGAAGGCGTTTTCTGCGATTCCCCGCGCTCTGCCCCGCCCGAACAGGCCGAAGCCGTCACGGTACACGCAAGCAGCGCCGAGGCCAAAAGCAGTTTTACAAATCGATTCATTTTTCAGCCGCCTTTCTCAAGCCTCAGGATCGATTCTCGGGAACAGCGCCTCCGCCTTCCGAACCTCCGCTCCGTCAGGATACAGTCCCCAGGAAGCGGCGTTTTCCCATTTCAGGATCTCGTCTCTTCCTTCGATTCCAAGCTGCGATTGGATCTTACGCGGCGTTTCCGGCATGAAGGGTTCAATCAGAATGGAAACGATGCGGATTCCCTCCAGAAGCGTATACAAAACGCCCGCAAGCCGCTTTCTGTCCTCCGGCTCCGCGCTTTTTGCAAGCACCCAGGGAGCCGTTTCATCAATATATTTATTCATTCTGGAAATTCCCTTCCAGATTTCCGTCAGTGCCGTGGGAAACTGAAGCGCATCCATCGCCGCATCGACGCGCTCCGTGCACCCGGCCGTCAGCGCTCGCACATCCGCCTCGGGCCCGCAGGACAGGCGCTCGTCAAGAGGCGGCATTTTTCCTCCGAAATATTTCAGCTGCATCGATACCGTTCTCGATACGAGATTTCCCAGATCGTTCGCCAGATCGGCGTTGATTCTGGTAATCAGCGCGTCGTTGGAAAACTGGCCGTCCGCGCCGAACGGAACCTCGCGGAGCAGGAAATACCGGATTGCATCCGCGCCGTATTTTTCCGTCAAAATAGTGGGATCTACGACGTTTCCTTTGGATTTCGACATTTTCCCGCCGTCCAGCAGCAGCCAGCCGTGTCCGTAAACCTTTTCCGGAAGAGGCAGGTTCAGCGCCATCAGGATCGCCGGCCAGATAATCGTGTGAAACCGCACGATTTCTTTGCCGACAAGATGCACCTGGGCCGGCCAATATTTCCGGTACAGGCTGTCGTCCTCGCTTCCATAGCCCAGAGCCGTAATATAGTTAGACAGGGCGTCCACCCATACGTATACGACGTGCTTTTCGTCAAAGGTGACGGGAATACCCCAGTTAAACGTCGTTCTTGATACGCAGAGATCTTCCAGTCCGGGGCGCAGAAAATTGTTCAGCATTTCGTTCTTGCGGGAAACGGGCTGTATAAAATCCGGATGGCTTTCGATATGCTCTATCAGCCGTTCCTGATATTTGGAGAGACGGAAGAAATAGCTTTCCTCCTTCTTTGTATGCTCCACCGGTCTGCCGCAGTCCGGGCATTTTCCGCCGTCCAGCTGCGTTTCGGTCCAAAAAGCTTCGCACGGCGTACAGTACCAGCCTTCATATTCGCTTTTATAAATATCTCCCTGATCGTATAGCTGCTTGAAGATCTTCTGAACGGCTGCGACGTGGCTTTCATCCGTGGTCCGAATAAAGCGGTCGTTGGATATGCGCAGGATTTTCCACAATTCTTTGATTCCCGCTACGATCCTGTCGACGTACTCTTTCGGAGAAATTCCGTTCTCCTCCGCCTTCCGCTGAATTTTGAGGCCGTGTTCGTCGGTACCCGTAAGGAACATGACGTCATAGCCCTTAAGCCTTCTGTACCTGGCCTCGGCGTCGGCCGCAACCGTTGTATAAGAATGTCCGATATGAAGATTGTCGCTGGGATAATAGATCGGAGTCGTAATATAATATGTGGGCTTCTGCATGCTCATATCCTTCTTTCTTTTATTTTATAAGGCTGTCAAGGAAATCCTTTGCCGTCCTGATATCCTGCTCGGGATTGTCTCCGACCTCCCGCTCGATGGTGAGGAAGCCGTGATAGCCTATGTCGTCAAGCGCTTTGAGATAGTTCTTAAAGTCTACCTCGCCCGTTCCGAGCGGAACCTCTATAAACGACGGACCCGTGGGCACCTCGCCTTCCTTCCCGGGCCTCACTCCGTACACGACCTCCGCGGGCGTAGGGAAAAGATTCCTGCCGTCTTTGGCATGCGTGTGAACGATATAATCCTTCAGCGTATATACCGCCTGTACGGGGTCGTCCTTTGTTACCATGACGAGGTTTGCCGGATCAAGATTGACCGCAACGCCCGTCGAGTGAAGGTCATCCAGAAATGCTTTGAGCGTCGCTGCGATCTCAGGGCCCGTTTCAATGGCGAAATGCGCGTTAAGAGAATCGGCGTATCTGCTCAGCTCGAAGCACGCTTCCTGCATAATTTTATAGCGTTCCTCGTTCTTATCGGCAGGGATGACGCCGATATGTGTCGTTACAATGTTCGTTTCCAGATCCAGCGCCAGATCGATAATTGCTTTGGAATGCTCGATCAGTTTCGGATTTCGTTCCCTGTTTGCAAAGCCCTCGCCCAAATCTCCGCAGAGTGCCGAGAAACGGAGTCCGTGCGCTTTGACCTGCTTCAGAACTTCCTTCCTCTGCTGCGCATTCAATTGATACGGAGACAGATCTCCATATGTGGCATAGGCCTGTATGCCGTCCGCGCCGAGCTTCTCCGCCTTTTCAAGCGCCGTCTCCCGGTCGCAGCGGAAGGAATCCAATATAACGCCGATAGAAAATTGATACATATTTATACGCTCCTTTCCCAAGAAAGAAATTGCGAATGTATTATAACATGCTTCCCCGCGAAATACAAAACGTTTCCTTCCGTAAAATTCCGCATGAAAATTTTCTGAATCCATGATACAATACAGTCTGTTTATTTTATAAATGAAGGAGCAACGCCATGCGTCCCAGAAATAAAAAACACCTGGAAGAGCGTTTTGAAAAATGCAGTTATCTCACGGAGCCCGATCCCGCCGCCAGAAAAGGGAGCTGGCGCTTTGCATTCGAGCAGCCGGACGCGCCGCTCCATCTGGAAATCGGATGCGGGAAGGGCGCGTTTATAACCGGAATGGCCGCCGCCTGCCCCGAAATCAATTTTATCGCCCTGGAATGCGTGAAAAACGTCATTGTCACCGCACTTGAAAAAACGGAATGCGCCGGTCTGAAAAACATTCGTTTTATCAATGCAAATGCAAGTCAGCTGGCCGACTTTTTTTCGCCCTGCGAGATCGACCGCATCTACCTTAACTTCAGCGATCCCTGGCCGAGAAATAAGCAGGCGAAGCACCGTCTGACGCATCCTTCTTATTTAAAGGCATACGCAATGATTCTCTCCCCGGGCGGCCGCATTATTCAGAAGACGGACAACAGGCCGCTTTTCGATTACTCTATCCAAAGCTTTACGGAAAACGGCTGGACATTGTCCCATATAACTTACAATCTGCACGCTCCGGAAACGCCGTATGAAATTCTGCGGCAGAATATCGTCACCGAATACGAAAGCCGTTTTTTAAAGGAGGGCCTGCCCATCCACAGGCTGGAGGCCTGCCGGCCGGAAGGGCCAAGCTCCTCTTAATCCTTGTTTGCATCGGATTTGCGTCCGCTGCAGATCATTTTCACTTTATCTTCCGCAAAAAAAATGATATGATTATACAGCATGACTTTTCTCGGGAGGCTTCGGACATGGCAGCGGACGGCAGAAACACAATTTGTACCATCTTTAAAGATCTTGCGCTCCCTCATAAAACAAAATACGTTACGGCAGCCGTCAGATTTCAGGGGCAATGGGTATTCATAAGAAGCCGGGGCGCCGTATCTTACGAAATGATCGGAGGGGCCGTTCGAAACAACGAGCCTCCCGAGACCGCGCTCCGGCGTCAGCTCTATGATAAGGCGGGGATCGTCGCCGGAAAAATTTATGAAGTAGCTTCGTATTCCCTCTCCTCCGGCAGCGGAAAAGTAGGAACTGCAGGCCGTACGACTACATACGCCAAGCTTTACTATACGGAGTGCTCCTGTATGGGAACGCTTCCGAACAATAAAACGGAAGAGGTGCTCTGCAGTGCCTCCGAGCTTTCCGCGCAGCAGTATCTGCATCCGGAGACAAGTCAGCCGCTGATGCGAAAGGCCATCTGCTGGCTGGCAGGCGGCGGCGCGGAACGGCAAGCTCCGTTCGCCTTTGAAAAGCTGTGCGGCGCCGTGACCTACTGCCGGGAAAACGGGATCATAAAATACATTCTGATTAAAAACCTGTCCGGTCATATCGGCTTCCCGAAAGGTCACTCAGAAAACGGAGAATCGGAACAGGAAACGGCGCAGCGCGAGGTTTACGAGGAAACGGGACTGAAGCCTGTGCTCCTGACAGATTTCCGACACACGTTTCAGTATGTGGCGCCAAGTGAAGCAAACGGATCGCTGCCGGGGGCCGACATGCATAAGCTCGCCGTTTATTTTGCCGCGCGCTTCACGCCCGAGGAAATCCCTCAGATTACCATTCAGGAGGAGGAGGTCCTCAAATGGTGGTTCGTTCCGTACGCAGAGGCAATGAAGCTGCTCAATAAAAACGCGGATAAACGGATGCTCGAGCTGGCAAACCGCTGGATCGAACAGAATCGCAGGGAAACGGAGGCGTAAGCAGGTGAGCTGGATCGAAGCGAGAGAATTTGCGTGGATTTTTTTGATATACGGCTTCCTCGGATGGTGTACGGAAGTCATTTTTGCTGGTGTAAACAGCGGAAAATTCGTGAACCGCGGTTTCCTGAACGGTCCAATCTGTCCGATCTACGGATTCGGCGTGTTGACCGCGGCAAAGCTTTTGCAGCCGTTTGACGAAAATCTCCTGCTGCTGTTTATCGGCTCCGTTCTGATCACGACGCTGCTTGAATATCTCACCGGGTTTCTGCTGGAAAAGCTGTTTCACCAGAAATGGTGGGATTATTCCGCGCTTCCGTTCAATATCAAGGGATATGTCTGTCTGAAATTTTCGCTGCTCTGGGGACTGGCCTGTCTGTTTATCCTGAAAATCATTCATCCGGCCGTTCTGAAATTTATTGAAAGCCTGCCAGGCACGCTCAGCACGGTATTGTGCATCATATTTCTGGCTGCCGTCGCCGCCGATTTTACAGTAACGCTGGTCAACGTCCTGAAGCTTCCCAAAAAGCTGCGCACGATTGCCGAGCTCGAAAAGGCGCTGACCTCCGTATCGGAGAATCTCGGCGAACGTCTTTCCGCACGCGCGATTTCACTCAATTCCCGCGCGGAGGAATTGAAAACAAAGCATGAAGCCGAACGGGAAGCGCTTCGGGAAAAATACAACCGTTTGACAGCAAAGCCCAATTTCGTTCAAAGGCGCATTATTAAAGCCTTTCCGAATATAAAAAAGGGCCACTATCAGGAAGCGCTGGAAAAACTTTTCAAAAAGCCGTCAAAAAGAAAAGAGCAAAAGGGAGCCGCGGAGAATCCCGAGCAATAAGCTCATTCGGCCGGCTCCGTCTGCGGGATGCTGGCCGCGACGAGATTCTGCCAGTCAAACCCATTGTTTCTCGGAAGGCTATCTTCACTCAGCGTCTGTCCATAAAAATATTCTTCAAATATTCTTCCGGCAATAGGAAGCGCGTTCGCGCCGCGCGCGCCATGCTCGATTACGATAGAAACGGCGATTTCCGGATCGTCAGCCGGCGCATAGCAGATCAGTACGGAATGCGAGCTCTGTCCAAATGCCTCCATGCCGGTTTCCGGAGTACCGGTTTTCGCTGCCACAAAGCCCTCCGGGAACGCGGCAAAGGCTTCTCTGGCCGCATCGCTTTCCAGAACCATCTGGACCATGCCGGACTTTACGGACGCCAGCGCGGACGCCGCCACGTCGATTTTTTCCGCATCTGCATTTTTCCCTGCATTATCCAGCACGGACGTGCCGTCCGCCGTCTGCACGCTGCCAATCAGATAAGGCACGTTGAGAACGCCGCCGTTTCCGAGCGCCGCGGCGTAGCGCGCAAGCTGAATTGGCGTAAACAGCGTATACAGCTGTCCGATCGCCGTCTGTGCCGTGTCGGAATCGGTCCATTGATGGTAAATGTCCGTTTCTTTAATTTTCATCGTGTCCGGGTTGCTCCGGTATCCTGCGTATTCATTGATTTCGATCCCGGTCTTTTCTCCCAGGCCGAATTTTTTCGCCCATGCGTCGATGTCCTCGATTCCTGTTTCGACGGCGATCTGCTGGAAATACACGTTGCAGGATTTCGCGATGGCCGACTGCAGGGAGATATTGCCATGATATCCCATGCAGGAATGCGTATGATTATTGATCACAAGAAACCCGTTGCACCTGATTTCCCGGGAATCATCCGTCACATGCTCGGAAAGCGCCGCAAGCGCCGTAATCGGCTTAAAGGTAGAGCCCACGGGATACAGCCCCTGCGTTGCGCGATTCAGGCTCGGCGAAGTTGCGTCATTGAAAAGATCCACGATCGCCTGCTGCGCTTCCTGATTGGAGGAGGGCTCCAGGAAAATACTGTTGTCATAATTTGGATAATTCGCCATTGCAAGCGTTTCTCCGGTTTTTGCATTGAGCACGACGATCGATCCTGCTTCTGCGTCGCCGAAATTCTTAATATCATCCTTTGCTGCCTTGATATTTTCAATCTCCTCTTTTAGGATCTCGACGCATTTTTGCTGAAACGAATAATCGATCGTAAGATATACGTCGTTTCCCGGGATCGGCTCCGTATACGAATATTCCCGTACCACGCCGTCTGCGTCGATATAAACCTCGCGGATGCCGTCCACACCGCGCAGATATCCCTCCGCCGCCTGTTCAATCCCGATTTTGCCGATAATATCGTCATTGGAATATCCCTGATCCTTCATTGCCGCATACTCTTCCTCGCTGATGGCTCTGACATAGCCAAGGATATGGCTCGCTTCTTCGGCATTGACATACTCTCTGAAATACGTTTCCTCCGTTGTCACACCGGGGAAATCGAGATAACGTGCCTCGATCACCTCCACCGTCTCTTCGCAGCAGTCCTCTGCAATAACGGAAGGCGTGATATAGCTCAGGCCGAAGGAAAACGTCTCATAGCGGATAATCATAATTTTATACGCTTCCTCATCCGTATAGCTTTCATCGATTTCAAAGCGTTCGTTCCGCAGATAATCAAAAACCTCCTGCGGTGTGTTCAAGCGGTCGCGATCCGATTTTCTGATAGCAATGGTATTGATCCAGCTTTTTCGGTCCGCGCCTGCGTCCTCTCCGCTCAGAGCCGGTCCCCAGTCGATCGGGTAGGAAAGATACCGGCCAAACGTATTCGTATACGTGTCGCCGTTTTCCATAAACAGATTGACCAGCTCCAGATACATCGCGTTTCGTTCCTCCTGGGGATTATCAATATTTACCATCTGCACCTTATAAGATTTTCTTGTGGTTGCAAGCAGGATGCCGTTTCGATCGTAAATATTGCCCCGCGGCGCGTCGACGGAGAGCTTTGTCGTACTGTCGATCGTATTCATCGCTTTATTCCGATAGTCGCTGCCGTCTATGATCTGCAGCTTGTACAGCCTTCCGACCATGACCGTCATGACTACGAAAAGAAGCACGCCGACGTAAAAGCACCGGTTCTTCAGCAGGCGTTTTACTTTATCAGATATGTTTTCCCAATTCGGCTTGTTTATTTGAACCCACCCGGCTTTCTGTCTAAAAATTTTAAAACGGGTATCATAAATACCACGATGCAAATACAGTTGTAAAACGTTACGGGAAGGATCCTCGCCGCAACGTGCGTCCAGAATCCTCCCGCATACAGATCCTGTGCTTCTCCCGCATATACGGCAAGCAGCCGCACGAGAAAGCTTTCCACAAACGCATAAAGCAGGAGCGGAAGCGGAGCCGCCGCTGCCGGCCACCACAGTTTCTCAGCATAATTGAACCTGGACGTAATCAGAACGATTCCCAGCGCAAGATATAGATACAGGAGCCCGTAGAGCCCGATATATCTTCCGTACACAATATCTACAAACAGCCCTGTGGACAGGCCGTATACCATCGCCTCGGCATAGTCCATGCGGACTGCCGTAACGCAAAGCAGAGCCAGCGTCAGGTTCGGCTTGGCTCCGAAAATCCGCAGGTCGTTAAAGAACGCCTCTTGCACCAGAGCAAGGAACACAGCCGATAATATGTAGAATATTATATGCTTTCTGTCTCTCATTCCGTTCTCCCTGCCCTGCGGCGCCTTAACCGGCCTGCTCCTGAGACGGCATCAGCACATAAACGTGGCTGACCGCAGTAAAATCCACCGCCGGTTCGATATATGCCGTTCTCGTCCCCGATTCGGCATTTTCTTCGATCTGCACAACCGTTCCGATCACCAGGCCCTTCGGATATACGCCGCCGCTTTCCGCCGTAATGATCGTATCCCCTACATACAGCGTCGTCTCGTCCGCGATCCTGTCCAGCTCGAGCATATGCTCGTAATTTTCATTGGACATGCCGCGGACGCGCACCAGCGCGTTGTTTCTTGAAATACGCGCCATAATGACATTCTGTTCATCCACGATGCAGCGAACCTTAGAGGAAGCCGGGCCAGCGTTATAAACGATGCCCACCAGCCCCTTCGAGGTTATTACGACGCAGCCGTTTTCCAGTCCGTCGGAGGTTCCCCGGTCTATGGTGAACTCATTGAACCAATCCGTAACGTCCTCGGAAATAATATTGGCGGCAACCATGTTATAATCTTCAAAGTACCCCTTCAGCTCCAGCAGATCGCGAAGCTCTGCATTTTCTTCTTTCAGCTTTTCGTTTTCATTCTCCAGATTTTTAAGAGAATCGTTTTCCTCCTGAAGCTCGCTGATCCTGTCTTTGATCTCGCTGTAATCTCCTATTACAGAAAAGGCGTTTTTAATACTCCTCCCAAAAGAGGAAAACCCCCGCTGAATATATTGGAACGGCGTTCCGATTACTTTATAAACGGAATGCAGGCTGCTTCCCGGCCTGCTTGAAACCGCTATAAATACCACAAGCAGCACCGTAATCCCCGCCAATATAAAAATAAGCCGTTTTGTTTTCTTGCTCACTGCGAATCAGACACCTCAGAACATTCCCGACGTACGGTTCTGATACAAAATTTTTCTTAGGTTCCCCTCTTCCAGGCATTTCCCCGTGCCAAGCGCAACGCAGTCCAGAGGATATTCCGCCACGCATACCGGCATACCCGTTTCGATTTTTATGATTTTATCAAGCCCGCTGAGCAGCGCCCCGCCGCCGGTCAGCATGATTCCCTTTTCCATGATGTCCGCCGCAAGCTCCGGAGGCGTTTCCTCCAGCGCTTCCTTAATGGCGTCCACAATTGAAGTGACCGGTTCGCGGATTGCTTCCACAACCTCGGAGGAAGAAATTTTGACGTTTTTAGGAAGTCCGGTCAGCAGATCCCTGCCTTTGATTTCCATGTACTCCTCCTGCGGCTTGGGATGCGCCGCGCCGATTGTCAGCTTAATATCCTCCGCCGTCCGTTCGCCGATCACCAGGTTATGCTCGCGCTTGGTATACATGGAAATGTATTCGTCAAGCTTGTCTCCCGCTACCCGCAGCGATTTGGAATTTACGATGCCGCCCATAGAAATAACGGCGACCTCGCTCGTGCCTCCGCCGATATCCACGACCATGCATCCTGTAGCCTCCTCGATCGGCAGCCCCGCCCCGATCGCGGCAAGCAGAGGTTCTTCAAACAGAAGCGGCTTCTTTCTGGCGCCGGCGCGCTCTGCGGCTTCCTCGACCGCCATATATTCCACCTCCGTCACTCCGGACGGGACGCATATAATCAGGTTCGGTTTTCCAATGCCGGCAACGGATGCCGCTTTTCTGATAAAATACCGCAGCATTTGTTCCGTCATATCGAAGTCTGCGATTACGCCGTCGCGCAGAGGACGGATGGCAACGACGCTTCCCGGCGTTCTGCCGATCATCCGTTTTGCGGCGTCTCCCACCGCAAGAACCTCATTTGTGTTCTTATTGATCGCCACGACGGACGGTTCCCGGATGATAATCCCCTTTCCGGACATATGAACCAGCGTATTCGCCGTCCCCAAATCGATTCCTATATCACGTGCCATAATCTTCAAATCCCTCGTTTAACGTTTTTTCTTTAATTTTAATAAGATCGCCCTCGCGGTACATACTGTAATATTTCCCATTTCCGACAATCATATGATCCGCGACGTCAATCCCGACAAGCCGTCCCGCCTTTACCAGGCGTTCCGTCGTATCGTAGTCGGCCCGGCTCGGCCTGCAGTCTCCCGAAGGATGATTATGCGCCAGTACCACCGCGGACGCCAAATTTTTGATCGCGTTGTAAAATACTTCCCTCGGATGAACGAGCGTCCGGTCAACCGTGCCCGCCGAAATCCGACAGGCAGAAATATAATTCCATTTCTTATCAAAAAAAAGTGCCTGAAAAACCTCCTGCCGCAGCCGGCCGATTTCCGATATCAGCATGTCGCCCAGATATTCATAATCCGTAATTTTAATTTTATTCCTGCAGCGTCCGAATGCGATCCGCCTTCCCAGCTCCGCCGCAGCATGAAGACGGATAGACTTGACGCGTCCGATGCCCGCGCAGCTCTTCAGCTCGGAAAGCTCTGCGGTTCCAACATCGGCAAGGCTTCCGTGCTTTAAAAGAAGCTCTTCCGCTATAGCAAGCGCAGACCGTTCCCGCGTGCCGGATTTGATCAGGATCGCAAGCAGCTCCGCATCGCTGAGCGCCTCTGCGCCGCAGCGCTCCAGCCTTTCATAAGGCCGCATTCCTTCCGGAATTGTTCTCATAGTCATGATTCGTACCTCCTTGAGGTCTGCTTCAGGCTATGAATACCGCATTTGTTAGTATACCTGTATTTGTCGTAAAATACAAGTTTTTTTGCGTTCGGCACACGGTTCTCTTTACGGTTCCATCGGACGCAAATCAGGAAATCCTCTCCTCAATACCTTGACGGGCGATGTATGTAATGTTATAAAGTATATTGTCTGCCAAATATACCGGCAGCTTTTGAGAGGAGGTCATCTCATGCCGATATCCGCGGATCTGATCCGGGGCCATACCGACGCCATCCTGTTAGCGCATTTGATCCACAAAGACAGCTACGGATACGAAATCAATAAAGCGATCCAGCAAACCTCCGGCGGACTTTACGAGCTGAAGGAGGCCACCCTTTATACGGCGTTCAAAAGACTGGAAGACGCAGGATGCATCGCCTCATACTGGGGAGAAGAGGCGACAAACGCAAGACGGAAATACTATAGAATTACGCCGCTTGGCCGGGAGCTGTTCGGCCGTCTGCTGGAAGAGTGGCATGTCACACGCGATATCATCGATAAATTATTGAATACGGAGGCGGAAAATCATGCATGACAAATTAAGGGAGTATGTCGAAATGCTGTTTAAGGGAGCGCCGGCGGCAAAGCAGATCACGGAAATCAAAGAAGAAATCATCCAAAACACGATAGATCGCTATGACGACCTGGTCCGCGCAGGAAAAACACCGGAAAGCGCTTTCCATATCGCCGTTTCCGGAATCGGAGACGTTTCCGAGCTCATCGGCAGCGTCTGCGGCGGCACCACCGGCCGGGAGGAATTCCAGCGTCCGCCCGCATCCGCGGAACAAGAGATCGAGAAAAGCAGCAGAAAAAGCGGAATTTTACTGGCGATTAGCGTAATGCTATATATTTTAAGCATAATTCCTGTAATACTCCTCAGCGGCACCCGATACGAAGACACGCTGGGTGTGTGTATGATGTTTCTCATGATTGCCGCCGCAACCGGGATCCTCATCGTGCGCGGAAAAACAAATCCGCAGGCGGAACGCGCGCAGCCAGACAGAGCCGCAGAAGAAGCATCCCGCATGCAGTCGCCGGAAATGCAGCGGCGAAAAAAGCTTCGAAAAAGAATCGAGGCGGCGCTGTGGTGCGTCACGATCGTACTGTATTTACTTTTGAGCTTTTACTCCGGGAAATGGTATATTACCTGGGTTATTTTCCTCGTGGCAGCCGCAGTGGAAAATATCGTGCGGGCCTGCTTTGATTTAAAACGATAAGGAGAAGACGTTCATGAATCGATCTGCAGTCGCAAGAATCATACTCTGGTCCGTCATCGCGATAGTCCTCGCGGGATTTTTGTTTGCCGCGCTGGCCTTTGACGGCATGGAAGACTTTTTAGGCCGCCTGGGACTGGGCTGGACCTCGTTCCGGTATGACGAAACAGGCTATTCTATAGGAAATTTTACTACAGAGAGCGAAATCACCTCGATAAAGATTTACTGGACCGGCGGAAAAATTGATCTTTCCGTATGCAGCGGAAACGAGTTGCTGGCAGAGGAAGCCTCCGATTATGAAATCAGTACGGACGAAGCGATGCGTTATCTGATCGAGGAAGGCGTTCTCACAATCCGTGCAAGAAAATCCGGGATTTTCTTCCGCATCGGGAAAAGTCAGAATAAGCATCTTACTCTCAGGATTCCCGAATCGATGGCAGGCCGTCTCTCTCTGATTCTGATCGACTCCGTTTCCGCAGAGGTCAGTATTTCAAAGTTATCCGCGGAGACGCTCCGATCGGACTGTGTTTCCGGAGACGTAGCTTTAGCCGATATGAAAATCGGTTCCGCCTTTATTGATCACGTCAGCGGGGATCTCCGGTGCAGCAACGTCACCGCAGACTATCTGAAGATGGACAGCGTAAGCGGCGCGTGCCAATATACGGGTTCCGTCAAAAAACTCGACTTTGACAGTACGTCCGGCGACATTACGGTCGATTCGTCCGAATTTCCCTCAGAAATGAATACGGATACCGTAAGCGGGAATGCGTTCTTTACCATTCCGGAGGGCGCCGGCTTTACGGCGGAGCTCGATTCCGTCAGCGGAACGCTGAACTGCGGCGTCCCTGTCGTCAGCGACGGAAAAACGTTCCGATACGGAGACGCTTCCGCAATCTATCGCTTTGAAAGCGTCAGTGGAAACGTCACGATCCGCCTTAAAAATTAGTTCGCCTTCCCGCGCGGCGGGGTCTCGGTTCCGCCGCGCATAATCTGCAGAGTGCTCTTGTGAAGGGCTCTGTATTCCTTTTCCATAAAATTGAGATAATTTCGTCCTGTTTCCGTAATTCTGTAATACTTTCTGTAGCGTCCTCCCTTGATCGGCATTTTATACTCTTCCACAAAATGCCGCTGCGCCATCCTGTTCAGCGGAATATATAAAGAAACCTTGCTTACCTTGAAAACGCCATTTGACTTTTCTTCCAGATCCCGGGTAATCTGGTAAACGTATTTATCCTCTTCTGTCAGAAGCTTCAGAATCAGCATATCTGTAATTCCGTATCTGAAGTTTTCTTTGATCGTCTCTTCTAAAGAAGCCATATTTTTCATTCCTCATGTTTTTTATATAATACAACGAGTATTATATCTGTTTTTTCGAAAATATAAATGCTTTTGATCTTTTAAAATCTATTTTGCACGAATCATTGATATTAATTTTAATATTTTTGTCTAATAATATCAATGTTTTATGTTGTTAATTTTTTATTGAAACGGATAGATATTTGTGTTACAATTCGGATCACTAAATTAAGGAGAACGCTGTTAATGCTGGAAATCGATTCTTATCATTCCGAACTGAACAGAATTTTAAGTGATCTTAAGATCACTACGGATGAAATCCTGCTTTTCGCATCGTGCGACCTGTCTGCGGATCTGATGAAAAGCGATACGTTTCTGCTTCTGACAAAGGAGCTGCTCGTGATAACGGAGGGCCAGCTTGTCCTGACGGGACAGAGCCGGCCGTGCGTCCGAAGGAACAGGCTGCGTTCCTCTTACATAAAGAAAAACGTTTATACCTATCGGCTTTCCGAAATCACCGAGCTTTCTCTTGAAGCGCTCATTTCAACCGCGCGCCTTACCGCAAAATGCGGAGATCAAACGCGCTTCCTTGCAATGCTCACAAACGCCGCCAAAGAAAGCGTGCGTCTTTTTGTAAAGTACGCCAATCAATACATAAAAGACGGAAAAATCGAAAGAAACCCAGACGATTTCAAAAAAGAAGCCATCTGCCCGACCTGCGGCTGCCGGTATCCCGATCCAAATCGAAAAATCTGTCCCAAGTGCATGGATCGCGGAAAGCTTGTGAAAAGAATGTGGATTTTTCTAAAGAAATACCGGAAAGAAATTTTTCTGATTCTGCTTGCGCTGGTGCTGGTAAGCGCGCTCGGCGTCGTAGCTCCTTATTTTTCCTCAAAATTCTTCTATGATCAGGTATTAAATGAAAACGGCAGCTTCTATGGGCAGCTTCTGTTTGTGATTCTGCTGATCGCTTCCATGAACATATGCAGCGTACTCATCAATATGCTGTCTGCCATCATTACTTCGCGCGTTGCAGGAAAGCTCGTCTACGACATGAAGCGAACGATCTTCGACTGTATAAAACGCCTGTCCCTCAGCTTTTTTACCGGACGGCAGACCGGCGGGCTCATGACGCAGATCAACAACGACGCAACATCCATATACTGGTTTTTTGTGGACGGCCTGCCTTATTTTCTGATTAATATCGTACAGGTGATTGCGGTTTTCATTATAATGCTCACCATGAATCCCCTGCTTGCGCTGCTCTGTCTGATCGTGATTCCGCTGTTTTTGTTCGTCATCAGCAGGCTGTTCCGGCGTTCGGGGCATCTTCACGCGAAAAACTATTCCTGCTTCCGTGCCATGAGCAGCGCGCTTACGGACGTTCTGTCCGGGATGCGCGTCATCAAAGCCTTCGCTCGCGAGAAAGAAGAAGGAAAGCGCTTCCGCCGGCATGCCGGAAGAGTCACCGATATGTATAAAGAAATTACGATATTCAACAATGTCGCCTTCCCGTTTGCATACGTCATTATGTACATGAGCACGATCATCGTCTGGATCGTGGGAGGCTGGATGACAATGAACGGCCAGATGACCTACGGAACGCTCCTCACCTTCCTTTCTTATGTCGGTATGATGAACGCGCCGCTGTTCATGTTCGTAGATATGACGTATTTCTTTTCCCAATGCACAAATGCAGTGCAGCGTCTGTTCGAGATTTACGATGCTGAGCCGGACGTGACCGAAGCGCAGAACCCGGTTCACAAAGAGACGCTGGAGGGCAGCGTAGAATTTCGTCACGTGGAATTTTCTTATGACAAAAGCCGGAAAATAATCGACGACGTTTCTTTCGCGATCGAGCCGGGGAAAATGATCGGAATCGTCGGACATTCCGGAGCGGGGAAAAGCACGCTTGCAAATCTTCTCATCCGCCTTTACGACGTGACGGGCGGCGAAATTCTGATCGACGGAATCAACGTCAGGCAATATGCGTTTGCCGATCTCCGGCGGAACATCGCCATCGTATCACAGGAAACGTACCTATTTATCGGATCGATTCTGGAAAACATCCGTTATGCGAAGCCGGAAGCAACCAAAGAAGAAATCATCGAGGCCGCCAAAATCGCAGGGGCCCACGAATTTATCATTAAGCTCCCGGACGCTTACGATACAAGGATCGGATTCGGACACAAAGAGCTTTCCGGAGGAGAACGGCAAAGAATCTCCATCGCCAGAGCCGTACTGCTCAATCCGAAAATATTGATTCTGGATGAAGCCACCGCCGCGATGGATACGCAGACGGAGCGCACCATTCAATCCGCGCTGGAAAATCTCGTCGCCGGCAAAACGACAATCATGATCGCGCACCGTCTTTCCACGCTGCGTGACGCGGATCGGCTGATCGTCATCGAAAACGGTAAAATGCCTGAATACGGGACGCACGCAGAACTGATCCGTCAGAAGGGAATCTATTATAAATTATACACGCTGCAGATGGAAGCGCTGAAAAACATCGGCGTTACGGAATAGGAGAAACAGCATGGGAAATGAAGCTTTATCAAATATTGTAAAAACAACGTATTTCACCCAGGAAAACGCCCATTTTATCGACAAAGACGGTTTACTTGCATTAAAAATCTCTGCGGGAGAAAACGGAGAAGAAAAAGAATACGGCCGCGTATTTCTGCATCGGATGTTTCCATTTGAAGAAACAGAGCGGTATCTCAGCGTGCTCGACGAAGAGCAAAAAGAGCTGGGAATCATAACGGATCTATCCCTGTTCGGAGAAGACGAGCGCGAAATCCTGCGCCGCGAGCTGAAACGAAAATATTATATAAAAAAGATCGTTACAATCGATCGCCTGAAGGACCGGTACGGCTTTACATACTGGGACGTTACTACGCCGGAGGGCAAAGCAAGCTTCACGCTTCAGGACACGCAGCGCAGCATTTTAAAAATGGATGAGGATCGGCTCATGATCATAGACATCGACGGGAACCGATACGAGATCCCGAGCATCGAAGGGCTGGACCGCGCAAGCTATAAAAAAATCGAGCTTTACTTGTGATGGCAGAAAGGCATCGTTATGCATATGGAAGAAGGATCTTATTACAGAACGGCTCTTCTGAAAAGGCTGCGCGATAATGGCTGCGGCTTGCAGGAGAACCAGATACTTTCCGTATTTTCTTATAATTTGGATAAAAACGGCAGCGCCGCGGACGGAATCGCCATTCTCACCGAAACAGAATTTATATTGTGGGAAGGGACGGCCGAAAGGGAGGCGCACGCGCTGTCCTCCATACAGAAATTCGTATATCGGCCGGAGGTCGGCTCCGTCGCAGTCGAATGCATATGGAAAGAATCCGAAGAACCGTATGTCTTCTGCCGCGGCAGCATGGATCGTCAGAAGCTCTTCGGTCTTCTGGTAAATAAATACAATCTTTTTCTTGAGAAAGGCATTTATCGCCAAGAAGGAGAAAACGCCTCTGAACGTGTTTGCCCCGTATGCGGAACGCCGTTCCAGCCGGGCAACAGTATTTGCCTGAATTGCGTAAACAAGAAAAAGCTTCTGGGCAGGCTCTGGGATATTCTGCGGCCGCATAAAGCAAAGCTGATCTGGTCCTCCCTGCTGTTTATCGGCGTGCTCCTGATTGGACTGATCAATCCTTATATCAATAAAATTTTGGTCGATTCCTACATCAACAACCCTGAAATCGGAGCGGCAATCGCTTCCGATCGAGGCCGCGTATTTATCAGCTTTCTGCTGGTTGTCCTTTTAATGCTGGCGGCATATATTCTGAACTTTATCATTTCGATTATCCGAAATCTGCTCATGATGCAGGTTGGCGCCAAAGTCATCGTGCATCTGCGGATGATGGTGTTCGACAAAGTACAAGAGCTCTCGCTTTCCGGCATTTCCAAAAAGACGACGGGCGAGCTGATGAACCGTGTTGTCAACGACACTCAAGAGGTGCAGAATTTTATCAACTCGCAGGTTCCGAACGTACTCGGCGTATTCCTGCAGCTGATCGGCGTCAGCGTCATCCTGATCCTGTATGACTGGAAGCTTTTGCTGATTTTTCTCCTGCCCATGCCGATTGCAATTATTCCGACGAAAATTTTTTGGAATTATACTCGTAAAATTTATAGCCGTCAGTGGAGCGCATCATCGAAATGCGGCACGATCCTGCATGATATTTTTTCGGGGATTCGCGTTGTAAAAGCATTCGGCACGGAAGAAAAGGAAACGAAGCGGTATGACGCCGCTGCCGCGCGCGAACGCGATATTTCGGTGAAAAACGAGACGATGTACGCGCTGCTCTCTCCGTTTATCCGAATCAGCCTCATGATTGGAAATTTCCTGGTGCTTTATTATACCGGCAGCAAAATCCTGAACGGCGCCATGACGATTGGCGAAGCCTCGATGCTTTCTTCGTATATCGCCATGGTTTACGCGCCGATCGATTGGCTGGTCAGCATTCCGAATGCGCTCACCCGCGTTTTCACCTCTATCGTGCGGATCTTTGATATTGTGGATGAAAAGACGGAGGTTGCCGACGCAGCGAACCCGGTCGACGTCTCATTGCGCGGAGAAATCGAATTTGATCATGTATCTTTCAGCTATGACCACATTACAGATGTGCTGAAGGATATCAATTTAAAAATTCAGCCCGGCGAGATGATCGGGCTGGTCGGAAAATCCGGCGTCGGAAAGTCTACTCTCATCAATCTTGTCATGCGTCTGTACGATGTTACCGAAGGCAGCATCCGAATCGATGGGATCGATATCAGAGATATTTCGCAGCATTCTCTGCGAAGTCAGATCGGCGTGGTGCTGCAGGAAACGATCCTGTTTTCCGGTTCCGTATACGACAACCTGCTTTATGCAAAAGCAGACGCCACGCGGGAGGAAATCATCGATGCCGCCAAAATTGCCGGTGCGCATGAATTCATCATAAAGCTTCCGGACGGCTACAACACCGTCATCGGAGAACGAGGGCATACTCTTTCAGGCGGAGAACGGCAGAGACTGGCCATCGCACGCGCGCTGCTCCGCAACCCTAAAATTTTGATTCTCGACGAGGCTACAGCCTCTCTGGATACGGAAATCGAAAAGCAGATTCAGGATTCTCTGCAGATGCTGACGAGCGACCGCACAACGATTGCGATCGCTCATCGCCTGTCGACGCTGCGGAATGCTACGCGGATTGTGGTGCTCGACAAAAAGGGCGTCGCCGAGGTTGGGAGCCATGAGGAATTGCTGAAGCAAAAGGGCATTTATTACGATTTGGTCATGGCGCAGCGTCAGATGTCGAAAATGAGCAGAAACCGGCAATAGCTTATCCGGTACAGTCTCTGCGTTTTCTTACCTCTTCATATTTCGCTTTCGTTGCCAAGCCTCCGCGGATATGGCGCTCGGCCTTGTTTCCATCCAATACCTTTCGGACTTCTTCCGCAAGCGTGCCGTTCAGGTTCGGCAGGCGGTCTACGAGGTCTTTATGTACGGTTGATTTGCTTACTTCGAACTTTTTGGCCGCCGCACGGACCGTACAGTTTGTATCCAGTATATACTGCGCGACCTCGTAAACGCGGTTTTCTATGTAGTCCTTCAGAATTACAGAATGGTTCATTTTGTACAAAACCCCTTTACGGCTGTTCTTTGTATAAAACTTATGACAGCCGGATCGGTTTTATGCATGCAGGAAATTGCATTCGGGAGGAAATCATAGTAAAATGAACCGGTACGGAGGTGTTATGCGCTTGAAACGAATCCTTTTCATGCTGCTGGCGTGTTTTACGCTTACGGCCTGTTTTTCAGCCTGCGGACGGGCGCAGCTGCCCGCGAGCGAAGAACTATCCGTCGTGGCGGCAAATTTTCCCGCATATGATTTTTCAAGACAGGTCCTGGGAAACGCCGGGCAGGTTACTATGCTCCTGCCTCCGGGAAGCGAGAGCCACTCTTACGAGCCGACTGCTCAGGACATTCTGAAAATACAAGGCTGCGATCTTTTCGTATATACCGGCGGTGAATCGGATGCGTGGGTGGATAAAATACTGAACTCGCTGGGCCGGGAAATCAATACGCTGAAAATGATGGATTGCGTCTCCGTATTAGAAGAAGAGGATGGGCATGAGCCGGACGAGCATGTCTGGACCTCTCCGGTAAACGCCATCCGGATCACAGAGGAAATCCGAAACAGACTGTGCGAAATCGATGGCGATCGGCGGGAGGTCTACGAAGAAAACGCAGCGGCCTATATCGCGGAGCTAAATGCTCTTGACGAAGCGTTCCGCAGCTTTTTTGAAACGGTGGAAAATAAAACGCTGATTTTCGGCGACCGATTCCCTCTTATCTATTTTACCGAAGAATACGGGCTTGAATACTACGCCGCGTTCCCGGGCTGCGCGGAGCACTCCGAGCCAAGCGCCGCCGCGATTGCCCTGCTGATTGAAAAAATTAAGGAAGAAAAGGTTTCCACCGTATATTATATTGAATTTTCGAATCACAATATTGCAGACAGCCTTGCCGATGCGACGGGAACCGCAACCGCGCTGTTTTACACATGCCATAACGTATCGGAAGAACAGCTCTCCGGCGGCGCGACATACGTTTCTCTGATGCGTGAGAATCTGGCTACGCTGCAGGCAACCATGCGTTAAGCTTACTGCTCGATCCAGATCGTAAATTTTTCCAGAATTTTAAGCGGATGATAGGAAAGCTTGGAGGTTCGCAAATTGCTGTCTCCGGAATCGTCCTCACGGTTGATGTATTTTACCTCCGGCGTAACGAAGCGCTTTGCAAATTCATTTGAAAGGACCTGATAGACGCCCTCATAATCCGTATCGCCCTTTTCAATATGTACGATCAGGGTGTCATAAACAATCTCGCCAACGGAAAATCCTACGATCTGTTCTTCCACATACAGGCAGGCGCCCAGCATCCCGTAAACCGCATAATTTTCCAGTACCTCGCGCGTCTTTGCCAGTTCCTCCAGTGCAATCGGATCGCTTTTGGTATTGCGCCGCGTGATCTTCTCCAGAAGCGAAAGGCAATCCGGCAGAAGCTCCGGTCCGATTTCTCTCAGAGTCCAGTTCGGATAGGTCGCCTTAAATTTATTCACATGATTACGCTGTCCGTGCATCCGCTTCCCCTTGAATTCCAGAAAGCTTTCTGCGGTGTATAAATAGTCGGCCCATTTGCGGTCGCTTCTGCACAGGACGGAAAAGCCCTTCCACGAAAAATAGTCTTCAATGACGGAACGGTCCTCCGCGCTCGTCATGCAGAAAATCGGATCATAATGGTTTTGTGCTGCGTAGCCGCACAGCAGATCCAGACCGCGGCGCACCGCTTCCTGGCTTTCGGCCATAGGAATCGTAAAGGCGATCATATCGTTTACATATTTCACTTTAAAAAACAGAATATTTTCCTCAACAGCGTATTCCGTATAGAAAAAGTCGCGCCACATAAACAGACCGCCGATGCTGTAGTCGCAGATTCTGCTTTTCTGAATTACGAAAAACGGTTTGATCAAGGGAATCTCATTTAACGTCAGCTTTTTGAATTCCATATGTCCCTCTTTACCGCGCCGAATAGATTCGAACGCAAAAAATGATTTTCTTTCTCCAGCGTGCGGATCAGCGTCTTCATTTCCGCCCGGCTGCTGGCCCTGTCCATCGGGCAGGGATTGTGGACCACGGGCAGAGAAGACGCACCGACAAACTGCCGAATTTCTTTTTCCTCTACATAAAGGAACGGGCGTATCACACGGACCTGAGCCCGTTCCAGCCAGGTTGCCGGCGCAAAGCAATAAAACCTGCCCTCATAAAAAAGCGAAAGCAGCGCCGTTTCGATCACATCGTCCTTATGATGGGCCAGCGCAACGACATTGCAGCCCATCTGCGCGGCCGCTCCATTGACCGCGCCGCGGCGCAGGTTTGCACAAAGCGCGCACGGATTCTGCTCATTGCGGATTTCGAAAACAATCTGTGCAATATCCGACTCCACGATGTTGAGCGGCACCTCCAGCGCATCACAATATGCCTTGACCGGCGAAAAATCCATCCCCTCGAAGCCCAGTGCGACCGTCACAGCGGAAAGCTCGAACCGTTTCGGGTAAAATCGCTTCAGCGCAGCAAGCGTCGTCAGAAGCGCAAGACTGTCCTTTCCGCCGGAAAGACCGACGCATACGCGGTCGCCCTCGTGGATCAGATCGTAATCCTGCACAGCTCTGCGCGTCAGACTGAGCAGCCTGCGTAATTTTTCTTTCTCGTTCCTGCCCTCTCCAGTCATATTAAAAGCTCCAGGTGCTGAACCATCTCAGGAAGTTGTCGATATAGCTGCGTGAAACCTCGCGGCCTGTAAGGACCGGATAGAACATGATAAACAGGACCAATACCAGGGCAAGATAAATCCACAGGACGTGTTTGCTGATCACGCCGTCCTCAATCAGATTTTTAATGACGTATACAATCATGAAAATCATAAACGGTACGGCGGTGAAATAGTGGTATATAAACGCAACTCTCGTTACGAGAATCCAGGGGAGGAACTGCGCCGCATAGCCGACAAACGCCACAAGAATTCCTTTATCCCGCTTCTTCCAGGCGTAAAAGGCCGCCGGGAAGATACACGCCAGACCCGTCCACCAGATAAGCGGGTTCCCCATGGAAACAATAGAGGTGCTCATTCCCTCTGCCAGATTGGCATTGGAACCGGAATAGTAATAAATCGGACGCATGTTGATCGGCCACGTATACCAAGCCGAGCCGTACGGATGTCCCTCCGTCAGTCCGGAATGGTAATTAAACATATAGGTTTGATTATCCAGCACGATATCAATCAGGCTTTTATCCGGAGACGGCGCCATATATGGGATATACGACAGAATATAGATCGCCGCGGGTATAACAATGAAAAAGACAACACAGGCGCAGCAGGTCGGTATAAAATTGTGGGTAAACCAGGATTTTTCCTTGTTTGCAGGCAAGGCTCTGCCGGATGCGATATCGTCCGCCTCCAGATACTTCGCCAGGAAGAACAAAAACGCAAGTCCGACTCCTGCATACAGGCACACCCATTTTGTCGAGGCGCCGAGCCCGAACATAATACCGCAGAATAAAAGCGGGAGCAGGGATTTCCAGAACGGTTTTTTCTCATAGGATTTCTGCGTAAAGTAGTCGTACATGAAATAGTACATGCACAGGATAAAAAACGCGGAATACGAATCGATCGTGGCAAGCCGCGTCTGCGCCAGACGCATAAAATCAAACATCATCAGGAATGCCGCCGTAAAAGCGTAAATTCGCTTCTTAAACAGTTTCAGGCCAAGCAGGTACATTAAAGGCACAAGCGCCACGCCGAACAGCGTGCCCATAAAGCGCCATCCAAACGGATTCATTCCGAAAATGCGGATTCCGATCGACATGAGAATTTTCCCCATCGGCGGATGCGTGATCTCATAAACGGGATATCCGTGAATATGCTCATAGGCCGTGCGCGGGAAATAAATTTCGTCAAAGTACGTTGAACTCATATAGCTGCTGTACGGCTCCACGGTATCCTGCTCATCGAACAGCATGGCGGGATTATGGTTTTCATTCAGCTCTTTATTGTAACTGGTTTCTGCCACGGTTACGTTCAGCTTTTCATATTCCCCGCTGTCGTTTTTTCGAAAAAAGCCCATTTCGTTCACGCCAAGCCCAGAGCGCGTGGAAACGATCTTGACGCGCCGTGTCGTAAACGAGCTGTCTACGTGCTCCCATTCAAAAAACGCGCCTGCCTTGATGCTGAAAACACTTTCATACTCGCCGCTGCCGTCTTCCGTCTCATAATATACGGTATAGGAGACCGCATTATTGTTCGCCGGAATATTATTGGAATATACGGTGCGGGCCACCGTCTCGGTCTGGTCAAATTCCACAATTACATACTCGCCCGCTTCGGAAGCCTTCCAGTAAGAAGAAGCGGCGTATGCATTTCCGAGCTTATAAAAAGACATCGCAGAGCAAACAACAACCAGAACGATCAGAATAATAAAATCCTTTTTATTCAGAAGCGGATTTTTTTGTGAAAGAGGGTTATTTTTTGCAGCGTTCTCTTTATCGGCTTTGAGAGAAACCACAATGACAAAGGCAATAACGCCTCCCGCGAGCAGCAGGAAAAGGAGCTTCATCCAAATGCTTGCGCTTGGCGCATCCTGGCCGCCGGAAGAAGAGACAGCCGCGCTGAATGCGACTTCCCCTTCGGGGACGCTGTCTACCTTCTCTATGCGGACATTATCGATATATGCCGTTCCGCTCGATTCCGCCCCGTATCCACCGATTCCGATCGTAAGCTCCACGCTTTTCTGGTCGGCGACCGTTTTAAAATAGACGGTAACCGTCTGCCATTCGCTGACGCTGCCGTAAAGGCTCCCGGATCTTTCCAATCCGTCTTTAACAGAAACGTTCAGGCCGGCGCCGCGTTCCGTCTCCGGCACATCGGCGTCGATGTTCTCGTACAGCGTATCGAATTTTACACAGTAATTCGACTCTGGCTGAACCTGGATTTCCTGATAAATCCTGGCGTCGTTCTGGTCTTGGCTCACAATCCTGACGCATTGCCCGCTGAACTCCATGCTCGTGAGCGTGATCTGCGTGCAATCCGTATTGCCCTCATAATCTTTTTTGTAATTATACTGACTCCAGCCGTCGATCGAAGCTCCGCTTCCACTCTCAAAGCCGCTGTTTTCAAGCTCTGTGCTTCCACCCTCCGAGCAGGCGGAGAAGGTAAGCATCAGAAGCGCCGTCACAGCAAGCACCGCAAGACCGAGGCGCCGCGACCGGTTCCTTTTCTTTTCGGAATTTTTATTTTTCATGCTGACCACCTATCTGTTCTATCGGATCGTTTCCCGCATCTTCCCAGATCCGGAAAGATTTTGCGCTGCCGATTTTTGTAAAAATCAATATGCATACGGCTGCGAAGAGCGCCACCGCGCAAAGTACATTGAAAATCGTCATCGTCGCCCGCTGCGTATTCAAGGGCGGCCAATAGTAGTAGCTTGCCGTAGCATAATCGGTGTCAATCAGCTTTCCGCCGATAGATAGGCCGGTCATTACTTCCAGGACCGTATAAAAATTCGAAATCGACATTACGGCATAGATTCCAAGGAGCAGCTTGTTATTCGAATGAATCACGGCAGCCAGCAGCAGTACGAGCGCCGGATAAAAATATCGTTCATGCATTCGCGGTCCAAACGTCGCCACCATATAAATCAGCATTGCGGAAAGCAGATAAACGTACGTCTGTTTTTCTCTTTTCACAAGATACAGCACTCCGGTCAGCAGGCTGATTACAACGATCGCAATCATTCCCCATGCAAAATACGTCAGTCCCATAAAAGGCGTGCTGTCATTTACCCAGTTTGCCCCAAGCAGGTAGAAGAAATTAAAAGAATTTACGGTTGCATAGCTGTATCCGCCCGCCGTATTTGTATAGACGCCGAAAATCCAGCTGAAAAGATTCGGCTCCATCTTGATTCCAAACGGGAGAATAATCACGAGCGCCGTGGCAAAAAACGCAGCCAGGCTGTATACGAACCGCAGCAGCCTTTTGGCCAGAGGCTGTTCCCTGTCCCATATAAGCTGCCGCAGCAGAGCGAAGCCCAATATCGGCACGAAAAAGATCCCCTGGGGTTTTAAAGTTACCGCAAACGCCAGCGCCACAGAGGCCCAAGCGTAGCGGTCCTTCTCAATGCAGTATGCGGACAGCAGCAGTGCCAGTGCCAGCAGAGAATCTACCTGTCCCCAGCATGCGGAATCGAGCAGTACCATCGGATTAAACAGCCAGATTGCGACAAGAAACAGCGTCCAGTTCTTGCTCATGCGTCCCTTGGCCATTTTATAAAGGAGATATGCGATCACACAGTCCGCCAGCATCGAGGGAAGCTTCAGCAAGACATCAAACAAAAGCGTCTGACCGATGTTGCCGATCCTGCCAACAAGCCCGAGGAAATAAAGATAATATAAAAACAGCGGCGGATAGTCAAGATTCATCGATTCGGCATATGAATAAAAATCAGGAATGCCTTTTTCCGCCAAATTTCTTGCCCAATACTGGAAAAGGCCGACGTCGATGTCGCACTGCGGCATGGTAAAAGACAGCACCAGCCTCAGCAGGAAGCCGGCAGCAATCAAAAACAGGACTGCGCTCCCGGCGGACAGGCCGCTGACCGAGGCAGAACCGCTCAGAAGATCAAGCTGCTGCGCCTCCGCATCGCGCTTTTTCGCATATTGGTAGGCAACGGCCAGATACAGTACAATGCACAGGACCATCACTGTCGCCGCAAGCATAGTGTCCTGGTGCTCCGACTCTGCCTGCGCCCTGCCCGAACCGCTTAAAGTATCTTCCATGGAGGTGCTGGATGCGCCGCTCGGGAGCGCATCGAGCTGCTCCAGCTCAAAATCGTCAAAATATACCGTTCCGGTATTCATGCCCCCGTAAAACCCAAGGCGGAGGCAAACGGTAAAATCTGTCTGTCCCTTTCCCGTTTTTCCGTAATATTCAATATAGGTCCAATCGCTGCTTCCCGTATAGGAAACGGAATGGCTGTATGTGTTCAAAACCGAAAGATTGGCTCCTACCGCAGTATTATCGGTTCCGGAAGCGCTCGTCCCCACGTTTTCCGTTCGAACCCAGACGCTCATTCTGTAATACGTCTCTTCCAGAGCAGATTCATACCGATATGTAAACCTTGCGTCGTTTTCGACGGAGGAATGTATGGTGACGCAGCCCGTTCCGTCAAGACCGCCCGTCGGATCATAGCCGAATTCCGTTCCGTCGGCCTGGTAACTGTCTGTCCGGAGTTCCCCATATTGTTCCGGCTCATTAAAGTCAAGCAGGCAGATCTGCAGATATTCCGCAGTTTCGCCGCTCTGTCGATTTACAAAATAAATGACAGCAATTACCATAACAAGAACGGCCGCTGCCGCGGCAAATAGAATGGATTTCCTGTTTTGTTTCACGTTCTGGACAACCTTTCCACACGAGCGCCCTGCTCTATTTCAATGCTATCTCTGTATAAAATCTCATGAATCGTACAGCCTCTGCGAATTACGGCGCTGTCGCAGTAAAGCCGTTCGATATTGCAATACTCCAGGTCAGCGGAAAAACAATCGACAAAATCGCTGACTAATAAAAAGCTTCCGTCAGGAATCGGCTTCCCCGAGGCGGTATTGTACTTTACCAGAAGCTTGTCAGCACGGATTTCCTGAATCCGCGAGGTGCGGTCGCTCGAAATCAGCAGATTCTCACTGGTCAGCACGCCGGAGTTGTTCACTACGCCGTGGATCGTACAGCGCGAGGTTCGCAGCAGAGCGCTGCCCTTTACAAGCGAGCCGGAGCGGACAGACAGCGCCGCAGTTCGGAATGTGCTGCGGAATTTAAGCGCGCCGCCGACAATCACGGTTTCGGAATGCAGCTTTCCGTAAACCGCCATTGCACCCAATACGCGTACGGACGTCGTCAGAAGGCTGCTTTTGCAGACGCATCTGTTGCGTACGGTCATCTTGTCGCAGGATACGTATACATCAAAGCAGGCCTCGCCTGAGATGTCTACATAATCCGCCTCCACCTCCGACATAAATTCAGCGGTGCCTTCAACGCTCAGATTGCGGCAGACTACCGCATCTTCTACTACCTGCCGGTCTTCGATTACAACACCGTCAAAATCATTTCTCATACTGAACCGGTCAGAGCCTCCAGCTGTTTTGTTTTCTCCTCGAAAAGATCCAGCGCGGCCTGCACCGGCTCCGGTCCGGATAAATCGACGCCGGCCTTTCGAAGCAGCTCCATCGGATAATCGCTGGAACCGCCCTTCAGAAAGGCGAGGTATTTTTCAAGCTTTTCCTGATCGCCGCTTAGGATCCCCGCGGCGAGGATCGTTGCGGCTGAAAATCCCGTCGCATACTTATACACGTAAAAGGCCGTGTAAAAATGTGGAATCCGCGCCCATTCCAGCGCAATCTCCTTATCTATTTTCATGACCTTTTTAAAATACTTCTTCTGCAGGCGGTAGTAAACGGAGGACAGCGCTTCGCACGTCAGGCTCTCGCCCTTTTCGTACATTTTGTGCGCGGTTTTTTCAAATTCCGCAAACATCGTCTGACGGAATACGGTAGCCCGGAATTCTTCAAGATAATGATTCAGCAAAAAGGCTTTTTCCGTATCGTCCTTCGTATGCGCCAGCAGATATTCCATCAGGAGATTTTCGTTTACGGTAGAAGCAACCTCCGCGACAAAAATTTTATATTCCGCATATTGCAGCGGCTGCGCCGTATTGCTGTAATACGTATGCATGGCGTGGCCGAGCTCATGCGCCAGCGTAAACACATCGTTGATCGTTCCCTGCCAGTTCAGCAAAACGAAAGGATGGCAGCCGTAGCAGCCCCAGGAATAAGCTCCCGTGCGTTTTCCTCTGTTTTCCTGCACATCGATCCATCCATCGGTGAACGCCGTTTTCAGTACGCTTCCGTATTCTTCTCCGAGCGGCTTCAGCGCTTCGATCACAATTTCGCGCGCTTCCTCGAACGAATACGTTTTCTGCGGCGTTTTGACAAACGGGACGTAAAGATCATACATATGAAGCTTCCGAACGCCCAGCATTTTCTTTCGCAGCTCCAGATACGGCGTCAGCTTTTTAATGTTCGCGTGTACCGTCTGAATCAGACCGTTGTATACCGTAGAAGGTACGTTGTCCTGATACAGAGCTGCAGAAAGGCAGGAGCTGTATTTCTGCGCCTCCGCATAGAACTTATCCGACTTCACGCTGCCGGCATATGCTGCGGCCAAAGTATTCCGATATGCCCCGTACGTGTCATACAGCGCTTTGAAGGCTCTTTTTCTCGTGTTTCTGTCAGGCGATTCCATGAATTTCAGATATCTGCCGTTTGTAAGCTCCACTTTCTTCCCGTTTTCGTCCGTTATGACCGGGAATTTAATGTCGGCATTGTTAAACATCATGAACACGTCCTGGCCCGCGGAAGTCGCTTCCGCCGACATTGCCAGCAGCCGTTCCTCTGCTTTGCTGAGCACGTGCGCTTTTTTCCGCATAATTTCTTCTATTGCAAAAGCATACTCCCCAAGCGCAGGCTCTTTTTTTATATATTTGGATATTTTTTCTTTATTTAATGTTAAAAGCTCCGGTTCGAAAAAGGATACCGCGGCGGAAAATTTTGTCGCAAGCATATCCGCTTTTCCTGCCAGGTCCTGGTAGAACGGTTTCGTACTGTCTTCGTCGCGGCGCATATATGCGTATACGTATAGTTTGGTTACAAGCCCGTTCAATTCATACAGCTTTCCGATGCATTCCGCCATGGACGCCGCATTCTTCGTAAATTTCCCGGAGTACTTGCGGATTTCTTCAATCTTTTCCTCCGCAGCCTGCGCGGTTTGCAGCCAAAGCTCGTCCGTTTCAAAAAGATCCTCCAGACGCCATTTATATCGGCTGTCGATTTCCTCCCTGTTTTTCTGCATATCCATTAATTGTAAGCCTCCTTACAAGTTTCCATCGAAACATTCCTGCATAGCTTGATCTCATTTTGATGAGTTTAGCATAATTTTCCGGCGCTGTCCACCGTATGCTTTAACAGGACAGACGTCGTTACGGCGCCCACTCCCCCGGGGACCGGCGTAGCTGCCGCCGCCTGCCGGGAAGTGCTTTCATAGTCAAAATCTCCGCACAGCTTCCCGTCCAAGAAATTGATGCCGACGTCGATCAGTACTTGTCCTGCCGAGGTATGCTCTCTGCCGATCAGCTTTGCTTTTCCCGCCGCTGCAATAAGAATGTCCGCCTCTCTGCATTCTTTCCACAGATCCCGGGTCTTCGTATGGCATACTGTAACCGTAGCGTTTCTGTGCGTCAGCATTACGGCGAGCGGAAGGCCGACCACGGAGCTCCGTCCGACCACCGTGACCTTTTTCCCCGTAACGTCGATCCCGTAATATTCCAGCAGTTCCATTACCGCCTGCGGCGTACATGGGGCGTAAGCCTCCGCTTTTCCGTCTTTTGCGGCAAGCAGGCCGCCCAGACTTGCATACGACATGCCGTCGACATCCTTTTCCATCCGAATCAGACGTTTAATCCTATTTTCATCCAAATGCGCCGGAAGAGGCCGGAACAGCAGGATGCCGTGAATCAAAGGATCCGCATTCAGAGCCTGAATCGCTTCCTCCAGCTGCTCCTGATTCGTATTTTCCGGCAAAACGAATTTCCTGATTTCAGCCCCTGCTCCTGCAAAGCGTTTTTCCGCGCCTTTTTCATATGCTTCGTCGTCGGCTCGTGCGCCAAGCCGCACGATCGCAAGCGTCGGCACAATATTTTTTTCCTTCAAAGCCGCAAGCTTTTCCTTGCAGGCCTCCGTAATCGCGGCGGCCACAGGGGCGCCTCTTAATTCTGTCATTCTCCGTTTCCTCCTGTCAAAGCTTCTTCTACCGCGGCGTAAACGCTTTCACAGCGGACGGCCTGTTCGCCGCAGAGCCGTTTCGTTTCCAGGTTAATGTTTTCAGCATAAGCGCGGTCTTTCATCAGCTTCGTATTGATATATACGTTCAGCGCCGCGCTGCGCAGCGCCATGGCGCAGGCTGCCGCAGATACCCCGACGTCGCTGAGGACAAGCCGGGAGCCCTTAACCGCCAGCTCCTCCAGAAGGGGGACAAGTCTGCAGGCCTCGCGTAAAATTTCGAGGGGGGCAGTACAGGCGACTCTGAGCGCTTCTTCCAAAACCTGCTCGCGGTTGGGAGCCTCCTTCGGAATCCCATACGCTTTAGAAAGCGGCTCGAAGGCTTCCGCATCCTTTTCAATCAGGTTTTCCATGTTTTCGGTAATTTCAGCCGTCTCCCGCGCGATCCGATCGATATCCTCCTGATATTGCGCGTATTTCTTCTTCCCGGACGTAAGAGCCGCAACCATGGAGCAAAGCGCGGAGCAGAGCGCTCCCCCCAGTGCCGCCGCGCCGCCGCCGCCGGGAACGGGCGCTGCGGAACCGAGTTTTCCAAGAAATTCCTTTATTGACAAATCTATCATATTTTTTCTCCTATAATTAAATTTCCCGACTATATTATCATAAAATTGCGAAAATCACAAATATGGATTCTATCCCTTTTCAGGCTTTTAACCTTTTCCTCCGCTCCGGAATATAATGGTAGTAAATGCTGCCACAGAATTTGAGGTGTGACAATGAAGATTGTTGTAATAAAACCTCCGAAGCTCATCAGCGGCCTGCTCAGGACGGCGTTCGGAATGAAACGGACGGACTAAGGAAGCGATACGTAAATCAGCGGGTGTGTCAATTCAGAGCAGCCGATGCGCTGATCCTGCGCAGGATATCCCAGCGCATACAGCTCTGCGGCCCGGTTTTCCGTCCGCAAAAACAATTTTGCCGGCGCGGTTTCCGGCAGATCCGCGGCTGACTTCAGAAATTTTGCCTTCGAAGTAATCACCGGAACGCATGCGCGTTCCGTGAGCGCGTCCATGAGCGGGCCGCAGCCGCGGTTCATCCCCAAAATCCGGATATACGGGGCCGGCATTTTTATCATTTCACGCGTAATGCCCAGGATCGCTGCAAATACAATGCGGCGGATCCGCGACGCGGTATAGCGGAGCGACGTACACGTCCGGATCAGCGTTTCAAACGACGTAGCGGAACACGCCGCCGAATAAATCTTGTATTCCAGCCCTTCGGCCACAAACGGGCAGCTCCGAAGTCCTTCGGCGCCTAAGAATCGAAGCGCAGCAAGCACGGTCTGATCAAAATGCTCCGATAATACGGGGCTTTTTCCCGTTTCCATCTCTTTTTCCAGTAAATTTGCCGCAGTCTCTGGCATCAGCGCTTTCCAGGAAGCCTGCTCTGCCGCAGAAGATGCGCTGCCGATCAGGCTGCGAATATGTCCGGCGCTGCCGGGCTGATCATGTGCCGAGCCCTTACGCGTTACCGTGATCGGACGAATTTCAGAGGCATGCCTGTGCAGCGCCCGGATATATTCGGCTCCAAGGACATCGTTTGGCGCTGCGACGCCCGGTCTGTGCGCTGCAGCGGCATAGGATCGGCCGCCGCGCAGGCTGCCCCGATCAAGCTCCGGGCCACGAGGCGTCCGAAGCGCAAAGCGTTCCAGCTCGGCAGCGCCGCCTTCTCCTCCGAACGCCTCGCTGCCGAACGACAAATGCGTAACAACCGACATCTTACAGATCAGATCGACTGCGCCGCTTGCAAAATACTGCGCGGAGGACAGCGCATACGCTGCCGGCAGTTCAACCACAAGATCTGCACCGCCGCGCAGCGCCATTTCGGTCCGCAGCCATTTGTCCGCGATTGCCGGCTCGCCGCGCTGAACGAAATTTCCGCTCATTACGGCAATCACATACTCCGCCCCGCTGATCCGGCGCGTTTCCTCTAAATGATATTGATGTCCCATATGGAACGGATTATATTCGCAGATCACTGCCGCCGCTTTCCAACGCTTGCTCATCCGGTCACCTCAAAAAAAAGAAATTTTTTACGGAAATGATTGCATTTTACAAATCCGTGTAGTATTCTAACCGAAGTTGATTATATATACTTTTTTGTAGGAAAGGAAGCAGCATTATGAAATATAATTTAGCGATCGTCGGCTTTGGCGGCATGGGATCATATCATTTCAGCTCCATTCGGGAACAGCTGCCGGAAATTAACGTTGTCGGTGTATATGATATCCGGGAAGAACGCAGAAATGCAGCAAAAGAGCAGGGACTTAAAGCGTACGGTTCTCTGGAAGAGCTTGAACAGGATGGGACGATAGATATCGTACTCGTTGCTACGCCGAACAATTTTCACAAGGATCTTTCTATCCGCATGCTCCGGAGCGGCAAAAATGTAGTATGCGAAAAGCCCGTTACAATGAACGCTGCGGAGCTCGAGGAAATCATCGCCGTCATGACCGAGACCGGGAAGCATTTTTCCGTACACCAGAACAGGCGTTGGGACAAGGATTTTGTTATCATGAAAAAAATCGTGGACGAGAGCCTGCTCGGCCGTCCTTATGTGATCGAAAGCCGCGTGCAGGGTTCCAAACGCGTGCTTGCGGGCTGGCGCGGTTATAAAATCAACGGCGGCGGAATGGTTCTCGACTGGGGAATTCATCTGCTCGATCAGATTATGTGGATGATCAAGGCCCCCGTTGTAGAGGTTCATGCGGATCTCTTCCAATTATACAGCACGGAGGTCGACGACAACTGCCGACTGCTTGTTAATTTTAAGAACGGCGTATCGGCGCTGATCGAGGTTTCTACAAACTGCTTCATCAACCAGGCCAGATGGCACATGCAGTGCTCGGACGGTACGGTCGTGATCAACGGCTGGGACTGCTCCGGGAAAATGGTAAAGCTTGCCGACGACCGCGATCTCGGCTGGACAGACGAGATCGTTTATACGGAAGCCGGTCCTACACGAACCATGGCGCCGCGTCCGCGTGAAACGACAAGCGAGCTGCCGCTGCCCGAGGTAGAAACGCATTGGAGCGATTTCTATCGTAATTTTATCGCGGTGATCGAGCACCGGGCGGAGCCAGCGGTAAAGGTCTCCGAATCGCTCCGCGTCATGAAGGTAATCGATCTTCTCTTTCAATCGGCCGAGGAGGGACACAGCATCCGCTGCAATTTGTAAGCCTGTCCGATTTATGCTAAAATATCCGGCGGGGTGATTGCAGATGAGTATGAAAGTCCAGTTCAATACGGTAAAAATGCTGCGCCGCATTTTTGATCCGAACCGGTGTACCGACGTATGCATTCCTTACGAGCCCCAAAAGCCGGATCCTCATAAATATACCGGACTGGGCGGCATTTATTTAGAAGACAATACGGAGGCTGACGCGGCGAAGGCCGCGTCACTTCTGCATAGAAACGCCTCCTTTTTTACGGAAGAGCAGCCGTTCGAGCGCTGCACTCCGGAAGAACAGGGAATCGCATCCAGCCATATCGCGCGCTTCATAGAAGAGCTCTGGCTGGATCGTTCTCTAAACCTGCATTCGATCACAATTCTCCGCGGAAATAAAATTATATTCGAAGCGGCTTTCGGAGATTATCTCCTGAACGTTCCGCACGTTTGTTATTCTTTGAGCAAAAGCATTACGGCCACTGCCATCGGGATGCTCATCGCGGAGGGCAGGCTGACCGTGGAGGATCGGCTCACCGACATTTTTAAAGACGAATTAACGCCCCTGCAAATATCCACCCATAAGAAAATAAAGATCAAGCATCTTTTAAATATGACGTCCGGCATCGTCTTCAACGAAACCGGCTCCGTAACGGAAACCGATTGGGTAAAAGGCTTTTTCGATTCTCTCGTGCTGACGCCTCCCGGAAAAACCTTTAATTATAACAGCATGAACTCCTTTCTGCTCAGCGCGGCCGTAAAAAAAATCACCGGTACCGGACTGATGGAATATCTGACGCCGCGGCTTTGGGAGCCGCTCGGAATCAAAAACGTCTTTTGGGAATTATCTCCGTGCGGGATCGAGAAAGGCGGATGGGGCCTCTATATCATACCGGAGGATCTTGCAAAAATCGGTCGTCTCTATCTGCAGGGCGGCGTCTGGAAGGACAAGCGGCTGATCCCGGCGGAATGGATCGAAGCCGCCACTGCAAAAAAGGTAACGGCCCCGCAGGATTTCGGCGATTTCAACTACGGCTACCACATTTGGGTTGGCCGCCGGCAGCATTGCTTTTTATTCAATGGTATGTTTGGACAAAATATGCTCTGCTTCCCCGATACGGATATCGTTTTGATTGAAAATGCGGGAAACAACGAAATGTTCCAGCAAAGCAGCTTTTTTAAAATTACGAGTAAATACTTCGGCAAAGGCCTCCGGCCGTCCGCCGCGCTTCCGCCTGATCAGAGCGCCGAGAAGCGGCTGCTGGCGGTAAAAGAGAAGCTGCGTTCCGATTGGTTTGGCCGCAGCAGGCTGCCCATAGAAAAATGCTGCCGCGCGCTGAATGGCTTGGAATACAATACCGGACAAGCACAGGCCGCGACCGCAGGGCTGCTGCCCCTGATGATCCAGGCTCTGCAAAACAATTATACGACTGGAATCCACTGTTTTTCCTTCCGCTATGATCCCTCCGGGGAGCATCCTGTATTCAATTGGGAAGTAGAGGAAGGCGGTCAAAAGAAAATCGTGCCCGTCGGATTCGACAGGCCCGAATACACGACCATTGAATTTCAGTCAGAGCGGTATCTGGCGGCCGTTCGCGGCCGTTTTACAAGAGTATCCGTCCTGAACTATCGTGAAGTAAGCGAGGACTATGCCGAAAATGATGTATACGATGCGCTGGAGATCCGCATTTCCTATCTGGAAATGGCAAATTCCCGCGTTGTCCGTTTTATTTTCCTAAGTGAGGATAGCGTGCTGGCTTGCTTCAGAGAATATCCTGATTCTGATTTTCTCTTGATGAATCTGGAATATTTCACCCTGAACCGGCTCAGAGGGAAGGGCAGGCTGACAGAGCAGCTTGCAAATAAAGTCTATAACGACGTTTTCAAGGCGCGGATCCGATCCGCCCTGGAATTAGATATTAAATATAAAACAGTGGAGAAAACGCAGAATGAGTAATCCGACCTATAAAACGCTCCGGCCCGTCCTGGAAAGTATGGCGGACGAGGCCTATCGCACGTTCCATATGCGTCTTGTTCCAGGGATTCACGATTTTCTGGGAATCCGCATTCCTCATCTTAGGAAGTTCGGGAGCGAGCTTGCGAAGGAATTTGTCCGCTGCGCCGATTGGATCGCCTTTTTGGAGCAAACACCCGTGCTGTATGAAGAAATCCTGCTCCGCGGCATTTTAATCGGCCGGATGCCGCCGCAAATGATCGGGAAAGCCGCTGATACCGCGCAAGAGGATTCGGAGGAATACTATTTCCGACTGATTGCCTCCCATGTGCGGTATATCGATAATTGGGCGCTGTGCGATTGCTATTGCTCGGGGCTGAGACAAAAAGCATTCCTAAATAATGCTTTCTTCAATCGTATTTCCGGAGAGCTTCTGCAGAATCCCGACGCCGGCTGCTGGGCGATCCGCGTAGGATTGATTCTGATGTTATCGCATTTTATCGACGAAACTTATATCGATCGCGTGCTTGAGGCCTGTCGGAACGCCGCCGGAAGGATTCCCGAATTCCGTTATGAAGACACCTTTTACGTACGGATGGGAATCGCATGGCTGCTTGCGGAATGCTATGTGAAGCAGCGCCCGCAAACGTACGATTTTTTGTTTGGAGCCGCCTCTTCCAGCAATCTTTCCGACAACTGGACATTCAACAAAGCCATCCAGAAAATCACCGAATCCAACCGTATCGATCCGGAAGAAAAGGCCATGCTGAAAACCCTGCGAAGAAAATAAAAAAGCCTGTCCCCGCAAGGGGAACAGGCCGAAACTGAATTTTCCACAAATATTACGCTTCAGGAGCCGCAGTAGGCGTTTCCGCCGCAGCAACATGCGCGGGATTCCAGGCTTCCGCATCCTCAACGGTCTTAAAGAATCCGAAATAATCGATATAGACCGTATACGGTTCGCCGTCGGCGTAAGCATCCTCCGCAGTAGGATCTTCAACATCCGCAAGATTGACCACATCGAGACGCAGCGCAGATACCTCGCCCGCACTTACGAACTCTTCACCCATCAATTCCTTCAGATCGATAATATATTCCTTAAACTCTGTATCGTTCGCCGTAATATCATACTGAATCTCATCGTCTGCCGTCACGTTATTCGCTCCGCTGCGGTTGATGAAAAGCTCTCCGACCGTAGAAGGCGTTTCGTTTCTCATCCGGATTTTCAGCACCGGATAATCCCCCAGGCTGAAAGATTCGCCCATATCGCTGGTAGGAACGATCAGGAAGTAAGGATCCCCCGTCTGCGCGATAATTTTCAGTCCCGCCTCGTCCTCATATTCAAGCTGCACGCCAATTACTAACGAGTCGCTCGGCAGTCCCGTATCTCCGGCACTATCAATATTGATCCAACCGTACTCCCCCTCCGTCCAGAAACGGAACAGCATTGCGTCCACCTCAGGATCAGCATCCGGATCTTCCTCCGGAGCGGTGGTCGGCGTTGCCTCCGAGGTGCTTTCCGGCGTCTCAGTAGACTCCGCTGCCGGTGTTGCCGTAGCGGCCGCCGTCGGAGATGCCGTAGGTTCTTCATTCCCTTCCTGATTGCTGCATGCCGTAAACAGGGAAAGCGATAAACAGAGTGACAAAAGAACCATCATCCATTTTTTCATATAAAACCCTCCTAAATATAAAGTAAATTTAACGTTATTCTACCATATTTTCCAGTATTCTTCAAATGAAATAATCTATTTGTGCATCCTGTGCCTCAAGCCGGCTTGACAAGCCGGTTCCGACTTTATTATAATAACCAAAATTTCATGGGAGGATACCGTACGATGAACAGTAAAAAAGCCGCCGATTCCCACACCGTAATGTCGGAAATCGTCCTTCTGTCTTCTACAAACGGATCCGGCCGGCTGTTCGGCGGCCAGATCATGTCCTGGATGGATATTGCGGGCGCGATTTGCGCCAAAAGGCACTGCGGCTGCGAGGTTGTAACGGTCAGCGTGGACCATCTTTCTTTTATAAAGCCGGCGATGCCGAACGACGTCGTCGTGCTGACCGCGGATTTGGAAAGCGTCGGGAACACTTCTATGAAAATCCGCATCACCGCAGAAATCGAGCCGCTCGGAGCCGGCGGCACAAATGAGCGCATGCTGACGTCCGAAGCATATTTTACGTATGTCGCCATCGGACCGGACGGCAGGAAGCACACCGTTCCGAGACTGGAAAAATAACCTGAAACCGGACGAAATGGAGAAACAACAACGGAGGACACATTTGGAATGTGCCCTCCGTTCGTTTGTGCTTTCCTGTCCGGCTCTCGCCGCAAGACAATCTTAGTTCAGTTCCGCAAAGTATTTAATGGTTCTTACCATCTGGCTTGTGTAAGAATTCTCGTTATCATACCAGGAAACAACCTGTACCTGATAAAGATCCTCACCCATTTTGGAAACCATCGTCTGCGTCGCGTCAAAGAGAGAACCGTACTTGATTCCGATAACGTCGCTGGAAACAAGCTGTTCCTCCGTGTAACCGAAGGACTGAGAAGAAGCCGCCTTCATAGCCGCGTTGATGCCCTCTTTCGTGACATCTTTTCCCTTTACAACCGCTACGAGGATCGTTGTGGAGCCCGTAGGAACGGGAACTCTCTGTGCAGAACCGATCAGCTTGCCGTTGAGCTCCGGAATTACAAGGCCGATGGCTTTCGCGGCGCCTGTCGAATTCGGAACGATATTGACAGCAGCGGCTCTTGCTCTTCTGAGGTCGCCTTTTCTGTGCGGTCCGTCAAGTACCATCTGGTCGCCCGTATAGGCATGTACCGTGGTCATAATTCCGCTCTGGATCTCTGCGTAATCGTTCAGAGCCTTCGCCATAGGCGCGAGGCAGTTCGTCGTGCAGGATGCAGCAGAAATGATCTTGTCCTCTTTCGTAAGAGTTTTCTCGTTTACGCTGTAAACAATCGTCGGCAGATCGTTGCCCGCAGGAGCGGAAATAACAACCTTCTTCGCGCCCGCATCGATGTGCGCCTGCGCTTTTGCTTTGGATGTGTAGAAGCCCGTGCATTCAAGGACGACGTCTACTCCGATCGTTCCCCACGGAAGGTTTGCAGCGTCCTTCTCCGCATAGATCGTAATTTTCTTTCCGTCCACCGTGATGGAATTATCATCGGATTCAACCGTATGGCCCTCATATCTTCCCTGCGCTGAATCGTACTTTAAAAGATGAGCGAGCATCTCCGGACTCGTCAGATCGTTTATTGCAACTACTTCATATCCCTCGGCGCCAAACATCTGTCTGAATGCAAGACGGCCGATACGTCCGAACCCGTTAATAGCAACCTTAACTGCCATAATTGTTACCTCCTAAAATAGATATATAATTGTACCGCTCCATATTATACCCCACGCATTGGAAAATTACAACAATTGTTTTCCTTTGTTCCTCTGTTATGCCGTCACAGTCGGTTCCGGAAAATACGGCGTTCCGGTGATCCAGAGCCCTTCCACGGCCGGATGCCCGATCAGCGTTCTCAGTACGCTCAAATCCGCCTGATCAAGCGGTACATGATATACAAGTCCGTCATCATTGGATCCTGTATAATACTCCTCAAGACCGTTCAGTACTTCGATCAGCGTCCCGTCCACGGATCCGTTAACGGAGATTACATAAATAAAATAATCGGATTCCATTTCGATCCTTGTCCGCATCTCCTGCATCAGGCTCTCGATCTCGTCGTATGCAGGTTTACCGTCGTAGCTGTTTTCCAGATGCAGCTTCCGCGCAACATCATAGATAGAGTTTTCCATAATTCGGATTCCCGTGACCGCAGGGTTCTCGTACAGCGTCTCCAGCACGCTGAGATCCTGCTCGCCCGCAGGCACGTGATAGCACAGGAAGGCATCGTAGTCCATGCCGCTTTCCGGCTCTCCCAGCTGCGCCAGCGTCTGCAGAAGCACTTCATCTATCACTCCATCTGTCTCGATTTCCCAGGCCAGATATCCCTTCTCCGCATCCTCCGCCGCACTCTGGATCAGCTTGGCAAGCCGCTTTTGCGTTTCCGGTTCCTTTCCGTTTACCGTTACCTTCTTATAGCTGCGCTCCGGTTCGGCCTCCGGCTCCGGTTTTTGCGTATGAGGAGCCGCCGTGCTCCGTCCCGGCGTGCCCGCCGTCTGCGTTTCGTCTGCCGGCGCGCCGGCGCACGCGCTCAGGCACAGAAGAAGCAGCGCCGCGGCAAGCAGCGCGCTCATGGCGCGAAGTACACGGTTCGTTCTTCTTTTCATAGTACCGACCTCCTTTGTGCGGTTCTATAACGTCTCGGAATGCTCGGTCGGCACATCCGCATACGGCGTTCCGGTGATCCAGATCTCTTCCACGGCCGGATGCCCGATCAGCGTTCTCAGTACGCTCAAATCCGCCTGATCAAGCGGTACATGATATACAAGTCCGTCATCATTGGATCCTGTATAATACTCCTCAAGACCGTTCAGTACTTCGATCAGCGTCCCGTCCACGGATCCGTTAACGGAGATTACATAAATAAAATAATCGGATTCCATTTCGATCCTTGTCCGCATCTCCTGCATCAGGCTCTCGATCTCGTCGTATGCAGGTTTACCGTCGTAGCTGTTTTCCAGATGCAGCTTCCGCGCAACATCATAGATAGAGTTTTCCATAATTCGGATTCCCGTGACCGCAGGGTTCTCGTACAGCGTCTCCAGCACGCTGAGATCCTGCTCGCCCGCAGGCACGTGATAGCACAGGAAGGCATCGTAGTCCATGCCGCTTTCCGGCTCTCCCAGCTGCGCCAGCGTCTGCAGAAGCACTTCATCTATCACTCCATCTGTCTCGATTTCCCAGGCCAGATATCCCTTCTCCGCATCCTCCGCCGCACTCTGGATCAGCTTGGCAAGCCGCTTTTGCGTTTCCGGTTCCTTTCCGTTTACCGTTACCTTCTTATAGCTGCGCTCCGGTTCGGCCTCCGGCTCCGGTTTTTGCGTATGAGGAGCCGCCGTGCTCCGTCCCGGCGTGCCCGCCGTCTGCGTTTCGTCTGCCGGCGCGCCGGCGCACGCGCTCAGGCACAGAAGAAGCAGCGCCGCGGCAAGCAGCGCGCTCATGGCGCGAAGTACACGGTTCGTTCTTCTTTTCATAGTACCGACCTCCTTTGTGCGGTTCTACGGCGTTTCGGAAGCGCCCAGATAGGAAAGGGAATAATAATCATATTTAATCAGGTCATCATTTATCGGATCGTTCTGCGTTACTACAATCCAGCAGCTTCCGCTGAATTGCGGCGTGTACCGAACCACCTCCGTATTGCTGTCAGACGACGAAGAGGTAGCAACCGGCTGTCCATACAGATTACTATATATTTTCAAATCATAATCCGTTATATACTTTTCTTCCTTTTCAGGATCTGCTGTGATCAGCCAGCAAAGGCCTGCCTGTAATTCTTTCCCTGCGGTTACATAAACCTGTTTCGTGACGATATTCCCTGTATAATCATTATTATTGCTTCCGTCAACGTAATTCGCCCCTACCTCAAACATTCTGTCCATATTAAGAATACCCCAGCCGATCTTGTCATTGAAATTTTCTGAAGCAGAAAAGTCATACGTTTTCTCTGCACCGGTCACGACAACGGCAAGCGCACGCTCCGGGGAAAGCGAATAAATATAATCCCACCCCTGCAGCAACGCTATGGCTCCGGTCACCTGTGGCGCAGAAAAACTCGTGCCTGTTTTAACGCCAATGTTCGGGATATTTAACGTATAAGCCGCAGAAAGATTCGGTTTCGACTGCTGATTTGGCGTTACATAGCACGCCCGCTCCGCATGCATCCATCGGTAGGCCGAATTCACATAAGTAAGATCCACACCGCCGACGGTGATCGCGTTGTACGCATATCCCGGTGAAGTGATCCGGCTCTGCGGATTCATCGTTGCATTGTAATTCCCCGCCGAAACCACGACTGAAATATAATGCGCCAGTATCTGATAATCAAACAGGCCGTCTCTTCCATAATCATACGTCAGATAACCAGAATTTCCAAAGCTACAGTTTACTACGTCGCAGACTTCATCCAGAAACCATTCTAAAGTAATAGTTTTATCATTTATCACATCAATATAATACTCCGCGTCCGGGGCAATTGTCGCGATGACGGACGTAACGCTGACAAGATGGCTTGTAATCGGATCGGAACTATCTTTCATCGTGATATCCTTATCCGCCAAATTGACATGTGACAGACTCCCTGTCGTATTTTCATTTGCCTCATAGACGCCGATTCTTACGCCCTCTCCCGTATGAATTCCGTCAATCATAGTCTGCGACATGCCATTCAAAACAGTAGGGAAAATATCTCCCTCCGCAGCGGCCGTTGATACCTCTGCCGTTTCCATAACTATCTGGGATGCGCAGGAAAGCGATATATTCAGCACATCCTCGCTGCACGCCACCTCCAGAAGCGCTTCCGCTGTTAGATTCTCCGGCAAAACGCTGAAATTGACAAAAGGAGCGTAACCCACAATTTCTGCTTTATAATAGTCCAGTCCAGATGCGAGAGGCAGCTTCTGCCGAACAAGCTCCGCATGATATTCCTTTGAATAATCGTTTAGTCTTCTCCTGAAATCCCGGACATCTTCTATGCTGCGCACAGAATTCCGTTCCTCGCTGAATGCAATAAATTCATCTGTTTTAAAATAATCGCTGTCAAATTGCACAGTAATGCAAATTTCCTCTGCTGAAGTGCTGTCTTCCTCGTCTGTCAAAGCAGACTCCGCGTCCATTGCCATTGCGTTATACCGCTCGGCGGTCACAATCATCGCTTCAGTCGCTTCCTGAAGTTCCTGCTTGCTGTCAATCATTTCATGATCGCTGTTTTCATTATAAAAATGTATTTTATTATACACGGTATCCTGCGTAACGGCATCCAGATATGTTGCTATCCGTTCAAATTCATCCGAACCGGTTTCAGTAAGGGAATTACCCCATGGCAAAAGAAGTACAATACATATAACAAAACTTAATATTCTCTTCACGATAAGGCCTCCAATCTATCACATTTCATATGCTGTATAAAATTGATTTCAGAACTACAAGTAAAACTTTACCCAACGGAATCATCCTCCTTTCTTCAGATAATGATACATATGCCTCAAAAAACAATTATTTTGCTATCTTTCCTTCGAAGCAAAACATTATTATATATTTCATCTAAATACATATATATAATATGCAACATTTGTTTTTTGTCAATATAATTTACGTGTTATTTTTAACAAATATCTTTCATTTAGTGAAATACTCTGAGTATACTGCTTTCACTTCCACTCCTACGGCAATAAATGTCCGCCAAAAATAATAGCAATAATCATGAGCATTTTTTCTGGTACAGCCGAAAAAGCCCACATA
>ERZ1673742.287-NODE-287-length-71082-cov-8.128895_pt1 | contig 71082 bp, 67 predicted proteins | sample MGYA00580208_ERZ1673742 | MGnify/ENA primary metagenome ERZ1673742 (study PRJEB41218, sample SAMN15661774) | gut metagenome | host: Homo sapiens | place: Canada: London | collected 2015-08-20/2019-03-30 | study: EMG produced TPA metagenomics assembly of...
GCGCAAAGATTCTTTGCTTCCTTTTCAAAAAGCGCTCCCATCCTCTCGCTGCAGCTTTGAAAGCATTTTAAAGTCTTCCTTCAGCGATTGATAGAGCTTTTTGTAAAGCTTCGCGTATGAATGATAGCGCTCGTGCCTGTTTTGGTCCGGTTTTGATACCGCGCCGCATTTTACGGCCTGCCCGCATGCCTGAAAAAGATCCGCGTACGCGCCGCCGGCCGCGCCTCCAAGGAGCGCCGCTCCGAGCGCGGCTCCCCCGCCGTGTGACATATCGGTGGTTTCCGTTCCAAACACATCCGCGATCATATCGCGCCACATCCGCGATTTTGCTCCGCCGCCGCACATATACATTTTATCTATTTGAGGACCTGTCGCACTTACGATCTCATACGCGTCAAGAAGCGAATACGCGACGCCTTCCAGAACCGCTCGATACAGATGCGCGGCCTTATGCATTGCGGACAAACCGAAAAACACACCTCTGGAATGCGGATCAAGATGCGGGGTTCTCTCTCCCATAAGATACGGAAGATAAATGAGTCCCTCCGATCCGACAGGCAGCTTCTCCGCCTCCAGGTCAAGCTCCGCATAGCTCTTCTCCGGCGCAAAATTGTTTCTGAACCACTGCACCGAGAGGCCGGCTGCCTGTGTGACTCCCATCGTATGATATTCCCCCGGAACCGCGCTGCAGAACGTATGAATGCGTCCCAGCGAATCAAAAGCAGGCGCCTTTGTGTGCGCAAATACGACGCCGCTCGTTCCGATTGTAGTAAACGCCTGCCCGTCGCGGATCACGCCCGTTCCTACGGCCGCAGCCGCGTTATCTCCGGCTCCTGCCGCAAGGATGGTACCCTCTTTCAGCCCTGTGCGCCGCGCGGCTTCCTTGCTAACCCTGCCCGCAGCCTCCGGGCTTTCTTTCGCAGGAACAAGAAGAGAGGGATCGATCTGCAATTTCGAGCAGAGCTCTTCGCTCCAGCGCCTCTGCCGGATATCAAACAGCTGCGTTCCGCTGGCGTCAGAAACATCCGTAAAATATTCTCCGCTGAGTTTGAAGCGTATATAATCCTTCGGAAGTAAAATACGTCTGCATTTTGCATAATTTTCGGGCTCATGCTTCTGTACCCAGCGTATTTTGGAAGCAGTGAAGCCGGTAAGAGCCGGCGCGGCAGTGATCTGCAGAAGACGGTCGATTCCTGCAAGCGCATTGATTTCGTCGCATTCTTCCGCGGTCCTGCCATCGCACCATAAAATGGCCGGGCGAATCACGCGATCCTTTTCATCCAGCATCACAAGGCCGTGCATCTGCCCGGAGAAGCCCACGCCGGCGATTTCAGACGCGTTGATTTCCGCCGTTACCTTCTGCAAGGTATAGCATACCGCATTCCACCAATCAGCGGGATCCTGCTCGGCCCAGCCGTTCCGCGGCTGATAAAGAGGATATTCCTTTGTACACTCCGCCGCAATATTGCCGTATAAATCATAAACGGCCGTCTTGGCTGCCGATGTGCCTATGTCGATTCCGGCAAGATACATCATATTCTAACCTCACTGCGCGCCGAACATAAGCTGCTGCAAAAGCGCTTCAAGTCTTTCCTGGCCTCCGCTTGCAATAGAAGTAACCTCTCCGAGCCGGTACGCGTAATCGCACAGATCTTCAAGCTTTACTTTTCCCGCAATGATATCGGCTCCTATGCCATTGCTCCAGGAAGAATATCTTTCTGATACAAAGCGATCCAGTCTTCCGTCTTTTATGATCCGATCGGCAATTTTAAGTCCCAGCGCGAACGTATCCATCCCCGCGATATACGCCAGAAAGATATCGTCGTGTGTAAACGAGCCGCGTCTTGTCTTTGCGTCGAAGTTCAGTCCTCCGTTTGTGAAGCCGCCCGCTCTGAGGACTTCAAGCATGCACAGCGCGGCGTCGTAAACATTGGTCGGGAATTGATCCGTATCCCAGCCCAGAAGCATATCTCCCTGATTTGCATCTATCGAACCGAACATACCGTTTATACGCGCCGTGCACAGCTCATGCGCAAAGGTATGTCCGGCCAGCGTCGCATGGTTTGCCTCTATGTTCAGCTTAAATTGCTTCTCAAGCCCGTATTTCCTTAAAAAGCCGATCACGGCCGCCGCATCAAAATCATACTGGTGCTTTGTGGGCTCCTTTGGTTTGGGTTCTATGTACAGATCCCCCTGAAAGCCCTTGCTGTACGCGTAATCGGCTGCCATGGAGAGCAGGCGGGCCATATTGTCCTGCTCCAGTGCCATATTCGTATTCAGAAGCGTTTCGTATCCTTCTCTGCCGCCCCAGAACACATAACCCGTTCCGCCGAGACGGATTGTGATATCAATTGCTTTTTTAATCTGCGCCGCGGCAAACGCAAAGCTGTCGGCATTCGGCGAGGTTCCGGCTCCGTGCATATAACGGGGCCTTGAGAAGCAGTTTGCCGTGCCCCACAGTAATTTTTTATTTGTCTCATGCATTTTTTCTTCAATAAAATCTGTCATGATATCCAGATTTTTATGAAACTCGGAAATACTGTTCCCCTCAGGCGCAATGTCCCGATCATGGAAGCAAAAGTAGTCGATATCAAGCTTCTCCATAAGCTCAAAGCCCGCCTCTGCTCTGCGGCGTGAGATTTCCATGGGATCGGTTGCGCCAAAAAATTTATCCTGCGTGCCGACGCCGAACATATCCGTTCCATCTGCACAGAGCGTGTGCCAGTATGACATTGCAAATTTCAGCTGCTCCCGCATCGGTTTCCCCGCGATCAGCGCATCGGCATCGTAATAATGAAACGCAAACGGATTTTGAGAACTCGCTCCTTCGTATTTTATATTCGGAATATGATCAAAATAGCCCATAAAAAATACCCTCTTTCTTTTCAAATTTATTTTCAATACAGGCCGGAATGGCACAAATCTCACCGCGTAAAAGCATCGTCTCCGTCTATTGCTCCATAAATATTAACGTTCTCCCTTCTACAATATCTTTTTAATATCATATGTGTAAATAAGTATCTCGCATAGCGGAAAAGAAAGCAATTTTATTGTTGCTTTAGGTATAGACAAATCTTGCTTTTTGAGATAACATACCCTTAACAATTTATAATTTCATTTTACACTGCGGAAGGAAAGTAAGGTGGAGACTCCATGGAATTTTTCTATGAGGAAATACACAGAGCAAAAAACGACACGCCTTATGTAGATACGGAAATGACAGATGTGGATTACCGCGCGCATTACCACGAGGAGGTCGAGCTTATATACATTCCGGAGGGAACCGTAGAAGTGACGGTTGAAAATACGTGTACGCTCATTCATACGGGTGATATTGCCATCATTCTTCCGTACCGTATCCATAGCCTGCGCAATATTTCCTGCAGCCGCCTGTATATTTTCAAGCTGCTTTGCGCCTCTTTTGATTTTTCTTCCCTTTCTTTGCCCGAATATTTTTTATCCGAAAATAAAAACGAACATGCATACGGCGTCCTGCACGGCTTTCTGATGCGGCTTGTAAATGAGTCAAAACGCCCCGATTCCGACGCTTTGAAAGAGCTGGCCTTAAAATGCGCCGCCGATGAAATTCTTTTGAGTATCGCCAGTATGCCGGGAGCCGGTCTTTCCGACCAAAATCATATGGATACGCGGCATAAGTATGCAAGCCTGCTGAATACTGTCAACGATTATCTGCAAAAGCATTATCGGGAAGAGATCCATTTAGAGGACGCGGCCTTTGCCTGTCATTTTTCTTCCTACTATTTCGCGCATTGCTTTAAGAGGGCTGCCGGAATGACGTTCAACACATATCTTACGGAATTCAGGCTGGAGAAAGCAGCGGATCTTATTAAAAGCAGCAGTAAAACGCTGACGGAAATCGCCCTCGCATGCGGGTTCGCATCCGTCAGAACCTTTAACCGTTCCTTTATGAAATTTTACAATATTACGCCAAGCCAGTTGAGAAAAAACAATATTTGACCATATGCAAAGCAAAATTGGAATAGCCGACCTGACGCTCTTGTGACAAAATAATCACATCTTATGCGAAAGGTGTTGTATATAATATCATGAGAGCAAAAAAATTTTTATTAATTATTTTATCGCTTATAATGGCGCTGTCACTTTTCACTGGATGCGGCGAAAGCTCCAATGATGTTACGGAAACGGCTTCTCCTGCGCCATCTCCAAGTACTGCGCAGCAAACGTCGACTCCCGAGGTCTCACCGACCGCGGCGCCGACGCCGACGTCGACGCCGGCGCCTACGGAAGCGCCTGGAATGAGTGCTGTCATCACCGTTGCCGACAGTAAAGAGAACTGGAACGTATACGGCTCGACAATCTTTGCGGATTCGGATGAAAATATTGAAAGGCCCCTTATAAGGCTGCAGCACATTCCGGATCCTACGGAAGACACACAGTATGATTCGTATGCATCCGTGACGTTCACGTCTGATAAGGCTTGTACTGCTGAGATAGCGATCGAGCTCATCTGTCCTGACGCCATGTTTGGAGCCTCCGGATATATTCTTGAATACTTTGTAAATGAATATAACGAGGATTCTGCGTTTGATATGATAGAGCTTGATTACGAAGCAGAATCGCTCCTGTATGAATTGCAGTCCTTTGTGTTCACGGTAGAGCTTCAGGAGGGAGAAAACACTTTATACTTTGTGCAGCGCACCGGTAATAATGCGGGCGGCTGGAGAATCGATATTACATCGGCAACCGTAACGCCGTACGGGGATGCCGTTATCAGCGGCTATACAGAACCTGCAGAAGAGATGCAGTGAACGGACGGCGGCAGGCGTCGTATTGGGCGCAAACAATTATAATGCGAATAAATCTGCCGGGGATCAGCAGACTTGGGTAGATGCGTCCATAAAAAAGGAAGTAACGTTTGAAAGCGCGGCACACATGAGCTTTCCTTCGAAGAATAACAGAAGGCTTTAATGTTTCCGCTTACAAAGAAATAGCAGATATTTTTTCACCGGCATGCCGCGCTCCTCGTTATGTTCGTTTTTTGCGGCTGCACCGTATGGCATTGCATTTTCTTTGTATTTAGTCCTGCGAAACAGCAGGTCAGATTTTAGGAACCGGCACCTTTTCAGAGGTAAGCATACCTATAATAGGCCGGTTCCTTTTTTGTCTTTCAAGCCTTAATACAAACACGGCGTTTTCCCAAAAGGCGTTGGAAGTCCGTTATAAAATTTCATAAAAAGCACCGCATGGACGTGTGACGCTTCCTTTTGCTTGTCAGCAGGCCGCAAAAAGTGTCTGGCGAAAAATCGTTGCGACTTTCGGCGGAGGTCTTATTTTCTGCCGCAGGCAAAAAATAAACCGGAGCAAAGCAATCTTTGCTCCGGCATGGGGTGGCTGATGGGACTCGAACCCACGACCCCCAGGGCCACAACCTAGTACTCTAACCAACTGAGCTACAGCCACCAAGAAATGCAAGTCACCCATGAAACCACGATCTTTCATAAGCAACAAGCGTATGCGATTATACGTCATCAAGCCGCTGCTTGTCAACTGTTTTTTGTAAAAAACGGCGCTGATTGCAAAAAACGAGGCCTCTTGCTATACTAGTTATAAAATATTTCGACGAAGGAGTTTTGTATGACGGATTTTACGGTTATCTATTCGAAGCGCCGCACGATCTGCGCTGAAATCGGCCCGGATGGATCGGTAAAGATCCGCGCGCCCCAAAACATGAGGAAGCGCGATATTCAGGAATTTGTAAGAATGAATGAAGCTCGGATTGTTCGAGCAAGGCAAAAGCAGGCCGCCCGCGCACAGGAAGCAGGCCGCAAAACTCTGACGGCCGAGGAAATTGCACAATTAAAAGAAAAAGCTCGTGATTTTATTCCGGCAAGGGTAAAATATTTTTCCGAGCAAATGGGGCTGTTTCCTTCCGCAGTTAAAATTTCATCCGCAGTCCGGCGCTTCGGCAGCTGCAGCGCCAAAAACAGTCTGAATTTTTCCTACCGGCTGATGCTTTATCCGCAGGAGGCCGTCGATTATGTGATTGTTCATGAGCTTGCGCACATCGTCCACCGCAACCACGGAAAAGAATTTTATGCGCTGATCTCACGCTATCTTCCGGATTACAAGCAAAGGATTGCTCTTCTGCGGCGGTAGTCCGATCAAAAAATTTTCCCCGGGGACGGCCTCCGGGGAAAAGATATTTTGTCATTCTATATCAAGCTTATTTAGGATTTCTTTTCCGGCCTCGAGATCCGGTTCTTCGTCCGAGGCGTCGCTCTTCTCGCCGCTCTGGCCGTCCGGTTCCTCGCCGCCGTTCTGCGGTTCGTTCTCATCCTCTGCGCCGTCTGCTTCGTCCGCGTCTTCTTCGCGATCCGTCTTGGCGCAGCTTACGATCAGATTATTTTCCGTGGTCCGCATCAAACGCACCCCGCTTGTGTTTCTTCCAATGATACTGATATCCGCCGCATGGATTCTGATAATAACGCCTTCCGTGGTAATCAGCATCACATCGTCGGCGTCGCTTACCATCATCATTCCGGCCAATTCTCCCGTTTTCTCGGAAATTTTATACGTAAGGAGACCTTTGCCGCCGCGCGACTGGATTCTGTATTCCTCAATATCGGTTCGCTTTCCGAAGCCCTTCTCTGTAATGATCAGCAGGGAGTTTGCCGGATCACAGATATCCATGCCAATAACATAGTCGTCGTCCCGCAGGGTAATTCCTCTGACGCCGATTGAGGCGCGTCCGGTCGCGCGTACGTCGGCTTCCGAGAAGCGAATCGACATGCCCTTCCTCGTTACAAGCATAACATCCCGATTCTCATTTGCAAGCCGTGCGTTGATCAGTTCGTCGCCCTCCCGCAGCTCCAGTGCGATCAGACCGCCTTTTCGGATGTTGCTGTATTCTTTCAGCTCCGTCTTTTTTATAATTCCCTCTTTCGTCGCCATTAGGAGATATTTTCCATCCTCAAATCCGCTGATCGGAATCATCGTGGCAATTTTTTCTCCGGCGCTCAGCTGCAGGAGATTTACAATCGCAATTCCCTTTGCCGTTCTTCCCGCATCCGGAATTTCATACCCCTTCAGAGAGTAGACGCGGCCAAAAGTCGTAATAAACAGCAGCATATTATGGGAAGAGGTGATCAGCAGATGCTCTACGAAATCCTCCTCGCGTGTGCTGAGCCCCATGATCCCTTTTCCGCCGCGGCGCTGCGCCTTGTACGTGTCAGCAGGCGTGCGTTTTACATATCCGAAGTGCGTCAGCGTTACTGCAATCTCCTGCTCGTGGATCAGATCGTCGATGTCAATCTCCCCTTCATACGGGATGATCCGCGTTCGGCGCTCGTCCGCGTAAGCTTTTTTGATTGCAAGCAGCTCGTCCTTGATAACGCCCATCAAAAGCAGCTCGTCGCCGAGAATACTTTGATAATATGCAATTTCTTTTTGTTTCTCCTGATATTCCTCCAGAACCTTCTCCCGTTCGATTCCGGTCAGACGGCCCAAGCGCATGTCTATGATATATTGTGCCTGACGCTCCGTAAAGCCGAAACGGTTCATCATGCCTTCTTTTGCAATCGGCTCGGTTTTGGAGGAGCGAATGATGTTGATCACTTCGTCGATATGATCCAGCGCCAGAAGCGTTCCTTCCAGAATATGCGCCCGGTCCAGCGCCTTGTCGAGATCAAACCTGGTTCTTCTCGTGACGACGTCTTTCTGGTGATCTATGTAATAGACAAGCGCTTCCTTCAGATTGATCAGCTGTGGCTGCGATTTTCCGTCCGCAGTAGGAATCAGCGCCAGCATGTTGACGTTGAAGGCCTCCTGCAAGGAAGTAAATTTATACAGCTGATTCAGAACTACGTTCGGGTTGGCTTCCCGTTTCAGCTCGATCACGATCCGGATGCCGGCCTTCGAGTATTCGTCGCGCAGTCCGCTGATGGTGTCGATCCGTTTTTCCTTTACCAGCTCCGCGATTTTCTCGACAAGCCGCGCATTGTTTACCTGATACGGGATTTCGGTGACGACAATGCGATGACGGCCGTTTCCCATCTCTTCGATCTTTGCTTCGGCACGCACAAGGATTTTGCCTCGCCCTGTTCTGTACGCCTCCCGAATGCCCTGTCTTCCCAGGATATTTGCGCCGGTAGGAAAATCCGGCCCTTTTATATACTGCATCAGTTCATCGATCGTGATATCGGGATGCTCCATCACCTGGATCACACCGTCGATCACCTCGCCCAGATTATGCGGCGGGATGTTTGTCGCCATCCCTACGGCAATTCCGGAAGAGCCGTTTACGAGCATATTCGGAAAACGCGCCGGTAAAACGGAAGGCTCCATCTCGTGCTCATCATAGTTCGGACGGAAATCTACGGTATTTTTATTGATGTCGGCGACCATCTCCATCGAAATCTTCGACATCTTGGCCTCCGTATATCTCTGCGCAGCCGGAGGATCGCCGTCTCTGGACCCAAAGTTGCCGTTTCCGTCTACCAGCGTGTACCGCATGGAAAAATCCTGAGCAAGCCGTACCAGACTGTCGTAGATCGCCGCATCTCCGTGCGGATGGTATTTTCCCATAACGTTACCGACGGTGGTGGCGGATTTCCGGTACGCTTTATCGGGCGTATAGCCCTGCTCGTACATGGAATATATGATCCGCCTGTGGACGGGCTTCAGTCCGTCCCTGACGTCCGGGAGCGCTCTGTCGACGATTACGCTCATGGAATAATCTATAAAAGATTTTTTCATTTCATGAACGATATCAATGGGCAGCACCTTGGACGGCTCGACCGTCGCTTCTTTGTTGATCTCATCACTCATTATAAATATTACTCCTTTTTGGAACTCGGCAATATACTTTTATATCCGCTATATTTTATCACTTTTCCACAAAAAAGTCCACTGTTTTGCCTTCCAAAAAGCAGCATTGTCCAGGAACGCTCAGCTTGTCCGCTCCTGCTTTTCCTGAAGCTTGGCGGCTCCGCAGGCCAGCTTGCCGGTGCCGCTGCTGTTAAGAACCAGCCCGTTCGCTTCCTTTGGAATCCGTACGATAAACTCATAGTAGTCTCCTCTATCGAACTGCGCCGCCTTTGCTTCCACACCGGAGCGCTTTAAAATCGCAACCGTTTCCTTAATCGTATTCACAAAGATTTTGATGTCACGAATTACAAACTTGATGTGTCCGCCCTTTTTGTTTTGGGAAGGAGGCACCGGCATCAGATAACCGGATTCCCCGCCGGAAGCGTTGTGCTTCTCGATCAGCCGGTCGATAATCTCCTCTGCCTCCTTCACGCTGCAGTGCTTTTCGCAGATAATCTTGAGCGCCTTGAGCTGAAGCTGTTCATCCGCCATGCGCAAAAGCGCTCTGGCGTGGCGTTCCGATAGTTTATTGTCGCATAATATTTTCTTAACCATCGGCGGTAATTTTAATAAGCGTACTTTATTTGCAATCGCCGACTGACTCTTCCCAACCTTTCGCGCCAGCTCCTCCTGCGTCATGCCATGGTCGATTAAAAGGCAGTAATATCCCTCCGCTTCCTCCAGAAAGCTCAGGTTTTCTCTTTGCAGATTCTCGATCAGAGCCAGAATTGCCGAATCATTGTCTCCGGCATTATATACGATTGCCGGAACAGAAGTAAGACCTGCGATCTTCGCAGCGCGCAGCCGTCTTTCCCCTGCGATCAGCTCGTATGTATTGTCGCCGCGCAGAGGTCTCACCGTGATCGGCTGTAAAATACCGTATTCTTTTATTGAGTTTGCCAGATCGTAAAGGGCGCTTCTGGAAAATTCTTTCCGCGGCTGGTACGGATTTGCTTTTATTCTATTCGTTGGTATCTCTGTAATGTAATCCCGCCCCGGATTACTTTTCAATGCGTCATGTTTTAAAACACTATTCATCAAAAACCCTCCTTTGTATAAACGCCGACTGAATTTGTCGCTTGTTACGTTTATACCGCATTTCTAACGAAAAATAAAGGTTTTCGACGCCTTCCGGACCCGCCTTTCCTTCGACCCGCGGGACGCTTCTCTGCCGCATTTTACTGCTTTTCGACGAATTACAACGGTTTCTTCCGTGGAATCCCGGCGCTGCGCGGATAGCGGGTCGACAAAAAGCCGTTCTTTTTTATGCAGACGATTCGTCTTGTAAACTCGCTTTGCGGCAGGGTGAATCGATCCTCTGATTCTACTTCGCCTTTCAGCTCGCGAAGTGCATTTTCATACGGCTCTTCTTCCGCCGCGCCCTTCATGGCAAGGAAACGGCCGCCGTTTCTGACAAACGGCATGCAGTATTCCAGCAAAACATTCATTGGCGCGACTGCTCTGGCTGACGCGCAATCAAATTTTTCTCGAAATTCCGGATTTCTGCCTCCCTCCTCAGCACGCATATGAACGGCGCGGATTTTCATCAGGCACAGATCGGAGATCACTTCATTTAAAAAATGAACACGTTTTCCAAGCGAATCGAGCAGGACGATATCAAGCTCCGGACGCAGAATCTTAACGGGGATTCCCGGAAAACCGGCTCCTGACCCGATATCCGCCAGCGTTCTGCAATGCAGGCGGTCAAGATAGGGGAGAATCGTGAGACTGTCGACGTAATGTTTAATGACAATTTCCCGTTCGTCGGTTACGGCCGTCAGATTCATGACTTTATTCCATTCCAGTAAAAGTTCTCCGTATCTGGAAAATTTTTCCACCGAATCCGGAGAAAGCTCCGTCCCGATTTTTTCCGCCGCCGCGATCAGAAGCTGCCGATGTTCCTCCTTTAGCATGAGGCTTCTCCCTCCCTGAGATTCAGATAAATCATCAGCGCCGTTATATCCGCCGGAGAAACGCCCGTGATGCGGCTGGCCTGTCCTACCGACTCCGGCTGGATCCGTGTCAGCTTTTCTCTTGCTTCCAGACAAATATTCGGCACGGTAGTATAATCAAACGGAACCGGCAAGCGTTTTTTCTCCAGCTTGCGGAATTGGCGGATCTGCGCTTCCTGCCGGCTGATATAGCCTTCATATTTTACAGATATTTCTACCTGCTCCGCTTCGCGGAAAGAAAGGGGAGATTTTCTGTTCTCGATTTCCTGCAAGATCTCGTAGCTGATTTCCGGACGGCGGAGCAATTCCGCGAAGGAGCAGCTGCCTTTGAGCGGAGCGGCTCCCTCACGTTCCAGAATCGTATTGACGTGTTCGCTTGGAGCCGCATAGGTATGCTTTAGCCGCTCGATTTCTCCTGCAATATTTTCCATTTTTTGCCGGAAGCGCGCATAGCGTTCTTCCGAGATCAGTCCCGCCTCATAACCCTTTGGTGTCAGACGGCTGTCGGCATTGTCCTGACGAAGGATAAGCCTGTATTCCGCGCGCGACGTCATCATCCGATACGGTTCGTTCGTTCCCCTGGTAACAAGATCATCGATTAAAACGCCAATATATCCTTCCGAACGGTCAATGACGAGCGGTTCCTTTCCCTGCAATTTTCGAGCGGCGTTGATTCCGGCCATAAGTCCCTGCGCAGCGGCTTCTTCATAGCCAGAAGAACCGTTAATCTGTCCCGCGCAGAACAGCCCGTCCACAATGCGGCTTTCTAAAGAAAGCCTAAGCTGCCGCGCATCAATCGCATCATATTCAATTGCATAGGCCGGGCGCATAATAGAAGCTTTTTCCAGTCCTTCTATGGAATGAATAAAGTCGCACTGTACATCCTCCGGAAGACTGGAGGACATCCCCTGAACATACATTTCTTCGGTATCGATTCCCATGGGCTCAATGAAAAGCTGATGCCGCTCCTTGTCGGCAAAACGCATAATTTTATCTTCTATTGAGGGACAATACCGTGGCCCTACTCCCTCTATCATACCGTTATAAAGAGGGGAACGATGCAGATTCGCCTTGATGATTTCATGGGTTCGCGCATTTGTATGCGTAAGATAGCACGGAAGCTGTACGCTTTGCGGCGCGTCCTCCTCAAAAGAAAACGAAAAAGGAAGACCGTCTCCGTACTGCGGTTCCGTCTTGGAAAAATCTACGCTTCTTCTGTTTACGCGGGGCGGCGTGCCCGTTTTCAGGCGGAGCAGAGAAAAACCGAGCTCTTTGAGACAGGCAGATAATTCATTTGCCGGAAAATGCCCATCCGGTCCGCTGCTGTAGCTGTGCTCGCCGATAATAACTTTTCCTTTCAAATAAGTGCCGGTGCATGCGATCACGCATCTGCAGCGATATTCGGCGCCTAAGTGCGTTACGACGCCGGCAACGGACGGCGCTTTGTTTTCTCCCGGAACCGTTAAAATTTTAATAATCTCTGCTTGCTTCAGATCGATGTTTTCCTGCAGCTCCAGCATATGTTTCATTTCCGTCTGATAGCGCCTGCGATCGATCTGCGCCCTGGGGGAATAAACGGCAGGGCCCTTCGCCTTATTTAAAAGCTTCGTCTGAATCGCCGTTTTATCGGCCATCTTTCCCATAACGCCGCCCATAGCGTCGATTTCTCTGACAAGCTGGCCCTTTGCCGTTCCTCCGATGCTGGGATTGCAGGCCATATTTGCTATACTGTCTATGTTTACGGCAAATATTACCGTTTTCAATCCGAGCCGTGCTGCGGCCATCGCGGCTTCGCAGCCGGCGTGGCCCGCGCCGATAACTGCAATGTCATATTCGCCGAATTGTGCGCTCATACGATCGTCCTCCGTTTATTTTCCAAGACAAAATTTGCTGAAAATCGTGTCCATTACGTCTTCTTCTATGGAGTCCCCCGTAATTTCTCCTAAAAGCTTGCCGCATTCCCAGATATCATAGGAAATACAATCCAGCGGCAAATTTTCCCTGTAGCTTTCTTCCGCCTTCCGCAGCGCGCCGAGCGCCCGGTCGATCAGGCTTTTATGGCGTTCGCTTGTTATCACCGTTTCATTGCTTTCCACGGCGCCCACCTGCATCAGTTCCCGGATCCGTCCCAGGAGGAGCTCCGTTCCGCGATCTTCTTTTACGGACATTCTGACGGAATCTTCTTCGAAAAACGAAGCCGCCCCTTCCTGTTCAATGTCGCTTTTGTTTAATACAACTATAATATTTTTCTTTGCGCCGGAGGTTTTCCTGATTTCCTCCAAGAGCTCTTTTGACTGCCGCGCACGGGCGGAATCAGAAATATCCGCCAGAAAGACGACGATGTCGCTGCTTTCAATTGCTTCATAGGAGCGATCTACGCCGATTTTTTCAACGACATCCGAGGTTTCGCGCAGTCCCGCGGTATCGGTTAAAAGAATCGGGATTCCCTCATAATCGATTGTTTCCTCTATAGTATCGCGCGTAGTCCCCGGAATTTCCGTTACGATAGCCCGATCGTATCCGGACAGCAAATTCAAGAGAGACGATTTTCCGGCGTTTGGAATTCCCGCGATAGAAACTCTGATTCCCTCTTTTAAGATGCGGCCTCTGTAAAATGTGTCGGAAAGCTTTTCCAGTTTTTTCCGAATTTTTTCCAGAAGCGTCATTGCCGAATCTCCGGCCTCCCCGTCCATTTCATATTCCGGATAATCCAATGCAACCTCTATTTGTGCAAGACAAAGCTTTAATTCCTCGCGAATCGCTTTGATTTCCCGGTACAGACGGCCCGACAGCTGCTGCACTGCGGCCTTTCGTCCTGCTTCCGTCTTGGCGCCAATCAGATCCATTACGGCTTCCGCTTCGGAAAGATCGATTCTCCCGTTAAGAAAGGCGCGCTGCGTAAACTCCCCCGGCTGTGCGGGACGTGCTCCGGCCTGAATCACAATCGAAAGAATTTTCCTCATCACGGCAAAACCGCCGTGACAATTGATTTCTACAACGTCCTCCTTCGTATAGGAACGAGGGGCCTTCATGATGCTGATCAGACATTCGTCGATCAGCTCCTCGTTGGAGGGATCAACGATAACACCGTATTTGATGGTATGAGAAGACATACGGGCAACCGCGTCTTTCCCGGCTGCCCGCTGTGAAATTCCTCTGAATATCTTATTTGCAATTTCCGCCGCTTCGCCGCCGCTGATCCGGATAATTCCGATTCCGCCCGTTCCAGCAGGAGTAGAAATTGCCGCAATCGTATCTTCACCGTAATATTTCATATAAAACCATCAGATTTTTTTGACATACGGTCTTGTTTTAACGACAACACAGCGGTTCGGTTCTTCCCCCTGGCTTTCGGTTACTACATTTCGATTGCTCTGCAAAGCCGAATGTATGATCCGGCGCTCCGACGCCGGCATAGGATCCAGAGAAACCGGTCTTTTATATTTTGCGACTCTTTCGGCCGCTCTGTTCGCAATGGAAACAAGCGTTTCCTCGCGATGCTTTCTGTAATTTTCTACATCTATATAAACGCGTTTGAATTCGTTTCTGTTTCTGTTTACCAAAAGGCTTGCGATATAATTAATCGCATACAGCGTTTCGCCATGTCTTCCGATCAGATGGGAAACATCGTTTCCGGAAATCTGCACTTTGATGACGTTTACACCGTCTTCCTCCTTTTCCGTAATCACATATTTCGGATAATCGTCTTCACTGCGCGATCTATTGATGATCTCATCCAAAAAATTCGCAACGATTTTCGTATCCGGAATATTAACGGTTACTCTGACCTTCGCTCCTTTTCCTCCGAAAATTCCCAGCTTTGCTTTACTGCCTTCCTCGAGGATTTCAACATCCGCATCCTCAAGCTCTATGTTCAGCTCATCCAGCGCAAGCTGAATCGCCTCGTCGACTGTTTTTGCTTCTTTCTCAACAAAATCAGGCATTCTTAACACTTCCTTCTTTCTTCTTCGAAAACACGCTTCTGATCAGATAAGTTTGTAATATGCTTAAAATATTTCCGATGGCCCAGTAAAGAGAAAGTCCCGCCGGAACCATAAAAGCAAAAATCAGTGTGGTAAAAGGCATAAACTTCATCATCCCGGACATCGGATTCGGCGCCGCTTTTTCTTCTTCCTCTTTTTTCTTTGCACGCGCCGTTCTCATGGAAATGATTTGTGAAAGATATGTCGTTGCAAACGCCAAAATCGGAAAAACAAGCAGCGGCAAATAAACTTTATAGTCTTCTATTTTCCAGATCTGCCACTGCGGCGTGAGACTCAAATCAAAAATTCCTAAAAAGACTTTGTTGACGCCTTCTCCAATATAGACGTCCGCATTGCGCACGATTTCATACAGCGCCATCAGGATCGGAAACTGAAGAAGAAGCGGCAGACAGCCCATCATCGGATTAATATTATATCTCATATAAAGATTCTGCTGTTCTTCGCTCAGCTTTTTCTGGTCGTTTCCGTATTTTTTCTTCAGCGCTTCTATTTCAGGCATCAGAGCCTGCTGCCTGTCCATACTTCTTTGCTGGCTTAAATTTAAAGGAAATAAAAGGATCCTCGCAAACAGCGTAAAAAGAATGATAGCAAATCCATAGCTGTCGAACGCAAGATACTCATAAATATATTTTATTAAGATTCCAAATGGTTTCGCTATAAAACTCAGCATAACGAGTCTGCACAATCCCTTCTTATTTTACAGGATCATAGCCGCCTTTGCAAAACGGATTACATCTGAGGATTCTCCACACCGCCATCAGCGAGCCCTTTAGTGCCCCGTACTTTTCAATCGCCTCCACGGCATATTCCGAACAGGTCGGGTAAAATCTGCAGCACGGTTTTTTGATCGGCGATATGTTTTTTTGATAAAAACGTATCATTTTCAAAAATACCTTTTTCAAATCAACATCCCCAATGCCGAAGAAAGTCTTTTCATTTCTTTTTCTATTTCATGATAAGCGGGTACGGAAACGGCCTTCAGCTTATTATTCGGAGATTTTGCTTTCCGAACGGAGGCCCTGGCCATAAAGATGATGTCATAGCCCTCCGCCATATGTTCTCGGGAAACCCGATAGACTTCCCGGATGATTCTTTTCATGCGGTTTCTCTGCACACTGTTTCCAAATTTCTTTCCCGCGGCGATTCCAATTCTGTTGATTCCTTCTTTATTTGGTAATACATACATTACCAAATACCGGCCCGCCTTATAAGTTCCCTTTTTGTATACTCTCTGAAATTCATTGTTTTTCCTGAGGGAAACGATCATGTCAAATCCTCCACGAAAAATGAATTACGCAGACAATACTTTTCTTCCTTTCAGTCTCCTTCTTCTCAGGACCTTTCTTCCGTTCGCTGTCTTCATTCTCGCACGAAAGCCATGCACCTTGCTTCTCTGTCTTTTCTTCGGCTGATACGGTCTTATCATATCGGCACCTCCTTTATCCATAAAAAAATAAGCTGTGTAAGATTGCTTTTATTTTTGGGCAAAAAGCACGCTATATTATACTTGTACACATCTAAAATGTCAACCTGATTAAAATTTTTTATGCTGAAAAATATTTTTCGGCTCCGTATCACAACATCTTGTACCCGCTTCCCGGAAAGGCACAAAAGATAGTTAAATGAAGCATTTTTCAGCTTTTTTTATCAAAAATAGCCTATTGCATTTCTTTCAGGTTTTCTGCTATATTAATACAGCACGAATTGAGAGACCACGGCTTTTCATGTATATTTTCCGTATATGCGGCTTACATAGGATAAAACTATTATAAATCTATTATTTACAAAAGATGCGGACATTAATATGGAGGCAACCTATGGAAACGCAAAACTACACCGAAGAAGAATTGTGCAATATTTGGAACAAATGCAAAGAAGAATTGAAGAAAACGGTTTCTTCACTCCATTATGAAACTTATATTTCATCCTTAAAATTAATAGAAATTCGGGGAGAGACTGCTCATTTTACGGTACCTTTTGATTTTTGCATCAATTTACTTGAAACGAAATATTATAATGACATTAAAAATGTCCTGATTGAAGCTACAAAGCAATATCTGACCGTTGCCTTTCATTTAGAAGGAGAATATGTTCCCGCCGGAGCCGCTGCCGCGCCCTCCGAGTCTGCAAAAAACACATCGGAAAACGTTCCGTATAAATCGAATCTGAATCCGAAATATACGTTTGATTCTTTTATTATAGGAAACAGCAACCGCATGGCCTACGCTGCCGCCGTGGCGATTTCCGATTCACCGGGAACCGCTTATAATCCTTTATTTATTTACGGTCAATCCGGACTCGGAAAAACGCATCTGATGCATGCCATCGGGAATCAGATCGTCAAAAATGATCCATCAAAAAAAGTCTTATACGTTACCTCCGAGATTTTTACGAACGAATTTATCGAAGCAATCGCAAATAAAAAAAATAATGAATTTCGAAATAAATACAGAAAAATAGACGTTCTTTTGATCGACGACATCCAGTTCATATCTAAAATGGAACGGACGCAGGAGGAATTTTTCTATACCTTCAGTTCTTTATATGAGGATAAAAAGCAAATTGTAATTTCCTGCGACAGTCCTCTGAATAAAATAGAAATTTTGGAGGACCGTCTCAGAACACGGTTTGGCTGGGGACTGATCGTTGATATCCAGGTTCCCGATTTCGAAACGAAGGTTGCAATTCTAAACAGGAAGGCATCCGAAAATTCTATCGATGTGGATAATGAAATATTAGATTATATTGCTTATTATACAAGCGATAATATCCGGGAGCTGGAAGGCGTGATCAATCATCTTTCCATGTCCTTAATGCAGGGAAAAGAAATCACGCTGAATCTTGCCAAAGAGGCTCTCAAGCATTATCAGAAAAGCGATATGCACGAAATCGATTCGAGTGTTATAATAGACAGCGTCTCCAGATATTTTAATCTGAGCGTTGACGATATCCTGTCCAAAAAAAGAACGAAGGAACTCGTATTTCCGAGACAAATTTCAATGTTTCTATGCAGAAATCTGACAAATATGTCATATCCTGATATTGGAAAGGCCTTCAACGGAAGAGACCATACAACGGTGATGTACGCCTGCGAACAAATCTCCAAGCAGGTGGAAATCAATCCGGAGCTCAAACATATTATGGACGAGCTAAAGAAAAACATTATTGTATAAGAACTTATCCACAGAAAATTGTTGATAAGTGGAAAAGTCCCTGTGGACAAGAAGTGGAAAACTTTTTAAATTGTGAACGCTGTGGAAACTGTGGAAAACTTTTCACAGTTATACACATACTTATACACAGCAAATTTTCCTTTGATAAAAGCAAAATTTTGAGTTTTCCACAATATCCACAGATACTACTATTACTACTACTAAAGAGAATTATATTATAATATAAATAACAATACGAAACCGGAGGATTTGAATTATGAAACTGACCTGCAACAGAGAAAATTTAATAAGCGGTGTAAATATCGTACAGAAGGCAGTTCCCGCCAAATCAACCGCTGAAATTTTACAGGGGATTTTGATAGAAGTCGGGGAAGAGCTTCGTTTTACAGGGAATGATAACGAATTCGGAATCGTATATGAAATTCCCGCAATCATAGAAGAAATCGGCAGCATCGTAGTAAACTCTAAAACATTCGGAGACATCGTCAGAAAGCTTCCCGATATTTATGTCACTCTCGAGACTATTAATGACGGTGCAATGTTGTCTATTACAAGCGGGCATGCTAATTACAAAATTAAAGCGTATCCTACGGAAAGCTATCCTCCCGTTGCATTTCTTGATACCTCCGTTTCTTTTGACATTAAAGAGAAAACGCTTGTGGATCTGATTCGTCAGACATCCTTTGCCGCGGCTGCGCAGGAAGAAAAAAGGATTATATTAAAAGGCGTATTTATGGAACAAAAAGAAGGAAAGCTCAGTTTTGTAGCGATCGATGGTTTTCGGCTTGCGAAAAAAACGATCGATGTGGAAGATTCCAGAGAATTTTCTATTATTGTACCGACTAAAATTTTAAATGAGCTGTCGAAATCCGTAAAAGGGGAGGACGATGTGATTCATTTTTGCTGCAACGAAAATCAGATTATGTTCTTTTGCGATTCTTTCCGTATGGTATCCAAGCTTTATAAAGGGGATTATATTGATTACAGAAAAATGTTTCCAAGAGAATATAAAACTTCCTGCGTAGTAAATAATAAAGCGTTTTTAAGCGCCTTTGAGAGATCCGCTCTTGTGATACAGGACGAGAAAAAGTATCCTCTAACGATTAAATTTAATAATAATGATGAAATTATCATGTACGTAAACGCGGAAAATGGAATATTAAGAGAAGTTATTGCCGCCGAAGTGACTGGAGATGAAATTGAAATCGGCATGTGTATCCGTAATATTTTGGAGTGCCTGAAGGCGATTGATGAAGAAAATATTATTTTGTCTCTTACACACGCTTTAGGTCCGTGCGTTATTACCGGTGCAGAGGACAAGAGTTATCAATACCTGGTAATGCCGGTTAAAATTACGTCAAAGTCGGTTTGATTAAAAACTGCATGTTTCTTAAAAGGATTTTATTGGAAAATTATAGAAATTACACATCATTGGATCTTTCTTTATCCAATGATGTTAATATTTTTTATGGCAATAACGGACAGGGAAAAACGAACCTGTTAGAGGCGATTTTTTATACTGCGATTGGAAAGTCGTTTCGGAATGCAAAAGATTCCGATGTGATTCAGTCGGGTAAAGAAGCTTTTCGAATTGATATTGAGATTTGCAGCGATATTACTGAAAATATATCTGTCAAATATAATAAAAATAAAGAAAAGTATATAAAAGTCAATGGACTGTATCTTAGGAAGCTTGGACATTTAATGGGAAGCGTCTTAGCCGTTATTTTTTCACCGGAAGATATGCAGCTTATTTCAGAAGGACCGTCGGTGCGAAGAAAATTTATGGATATTGCAATCAGTCAAAAAAATGCTTCTTATTATTTTGATTTGCTTCAATATCAGAAAATATTAGTTCAAAAAAATAATCTTCTGAGAAATATAAAATGTGGGAAAGTAAAGAACTATGGAGAAATTTTAAGCATCTGGAATGAGCAGCTTGCGGAATCGGGATCCAGGATCGTTTATGAGCGATTTCGACTAATTAAAGATATTTCTGAAATAGCAGAGGAAAAACATAGAAAAATCGCCGTAGAAAGTGCGGAAAGAGAAGAAAAATTGAAAATTTTTTATCACTCGGATATTCCCCGGGAAATCATTGAAGCCGAAAATCGAAATACTATAAAAAATGAATTGTTTTCAATGCTTGAAAATCGAAGGGAAAAAGAAATTGAGCGGGAGGCAACGCTGTTCGGACCGCACAGAGATGATATCGATTTAAAATTAGACGAGAATGATTTAAAAAGATTCGGCTCTCAAGGACAGAAAAGAACTGCTGTTTTGGCGTTGAAAATCGCGGAGCTGGAACTTCTAAAAAAGTCGACAGGGAGGAATCCAATTTTTTTGTTGGATGACGTTTTTTCAGAGCTGGATCATCAAAGACAGGAAGCTTTTCTTTCTGAGATTTGTGGCGTACAAACCTTTATTTCCTGCGTTGAAGCGCAATCGATACCTTTTTATAAAAATAACGCCGCGTTTTATGAAATTAAAAACGGAAGCGCAGTGTTGTAGACAAGATGATTTTGTGATACAATATATGGGATTATAATTGATTTCAAGGTGTATCATATGTATTTGCATATCGGTGAAAATGTATCAATACCGGAGAAAGATATAATAGGAATTTTTGATATCGATAAAACGACTACAACGGGAGAAACGCGTTCTTTTTTAAGTAATTCCGAGCATGCGGGAATCAGTATAACAATTTCTAAAGAAATGCCGAAATCTTTTATCGTCGTTTCAGATCGAAATGATAATCATAAGCAGAAAATTTATATTTCTCCTATTTCCGTATCAACGCTGAAGCAGAGAGCGGAAAAGGGTTTTAATTTTAATAGAATAAAGGAGTAATTCTTGTGGAAAATGCAAATCATTATAATGAAAATGACATACAGGTATTGGAAGGACTCGAAGCTGTAAGAAAACGTCCCGGAATGTATATCGGAAGCACTTCTGCAAGAGGGCTTCATCATCTTGTCTATGAAATTGTAGATAACAGCATTGACGAAGCCTTGGCCGGAAGATGCGATACGGTTAAGGTCATTATAAACAGCGATAATTCCATCACAGTAGAAGACAACGGCGCCGGCATACCAGTCGGAATTCATAAACAAATGGGAATCCCTACTGTTGAGGTCGTACACACTGTTTTACATGCGGGAGGAAAATTTGGAGGCGGAGGATATCATGTGTCGGGCGGTTTACATGGCGTCGGCGCTTCCGTCGTAAATGCATTATCGGAATATTTAGAGGTAGAAGTAAGCCGAGATGGAAAGATATATTATCAGCGTTATGAAAAGGGAAATACGGTGACAGAATTAAAAGTCATCGGAGAATCCTCTCATACGGGAACAAAAACGACATTTAAACCGGACGGAGAAATTTTTGAGGTTCTTGAATTTGATTATAATATTTTGTTGTCCAGATTTCGGGAAATGGCGTTTTTGAATAAAGGGATTAAAATTATTTTGATTGACAACCGGGCGGAGCATCCGGAAGAAGTTACGCTTCATTATGAGGGCGGCATTATTTCTTATGTAGAATATCTCAACCGAAAAGAAACGGTGCTGCATCAGCCTCCGATTTATATTTATGGGGAAAAGGACGGCTCAAGCGTAGAAATCGCGATGCAGTATAACGATTCTTATGTAGAAAATATTTATTGTTATGCTAACAATATTATCAATCATGAGGGCGGAACGCATTTAACAGGATTTCGTTCTGCATTGACAAAGGTTTTTAATGATTATGCGAGAAAATACAATTTTATTAAAGACAACGATAAAAATCTTGCGGGAGAAGACGTCAGAGAAGGATTGACTGCAATTATTTCCGTAAAGCTTGAAAATCCTCAATTCGAGGGACAAACGAAAGAAAAACTTGGAAACAGTGAAATCCGCACGTTGGTAGAAGGAATTGTAAATGATAAGCTGGAGGCTTTTCTTGAGGAAAATCCATCGACTTCCAAATTAATATTTGAAAAATGTCTGACGGCTGCAAGAGCCAGAGAAGCGGCAAAAAAGGCAAGAGAAATGACAAGAAGGAAATCCGCGCTGGAAGGAACCTCACTCCCCGGAAAGCTCTCAGACTGTTCGGAACGCGATCCCGCGCTTTGCGAAATTTATATTGTAGAGGGCGATTCCGCCGGTGGCTCTGCAAAAATGGGCAGACAAAGAGAAACGCAGGCAATTTTGCCGTTATGGGGAAAAATGTTAAACGTAGAAAAGTCAAGAATCGATAAAGTATACGGAAATGAAAAGCTTTTGCCCGTTATCACAGCGTTAGGAGCGAACGTCGGGCCTGACTTTGATGTTGAAAAACTAAGATATCATAAAATTATTATTATGGCGGATGCCGATGTAGATGGATCCCATATTCGTATGCTGCTGCTGACATTTTTTTATCGCTATATGAGGCCGTTAATAGAGCACGGATATTTATATATTGCCCAGCCCCCGCTTTATAAAGTGGAAAAAGGCAAAGAATTTTTCTATGCGTTTGACGATAATGAATTAGATCAAAAGGTCCAGGAAAAAGGTTGGTCAAGACAGGATAAAAATTTGACGATTCAGCGCTTTAAAGGTCTTGGTGAAATGAAACCGGAACAATTATGGGATACGACAATGAATCCGGCAACGCGAATCATGTTAAAAGTTCATTTGGAAGATGCTGTGATTGCAAACGAAATCTTTTCTGATTTAATGGGAGAGAAAGTAGAACCAAGAAAAGAGTTTATTCAGGAAAATGCAAAATTTGTGCAGAATCTGGATATATAATCAAAAATGTTTCACGTGAAACATTTTGAAAGGGTGTGTCCTGTTTTATGGCCAAAGTAATTGCGGTTGCAAATCAAAAAGGTGGAGTAGGAAAAACAACAACTTCAATTAACCTCAGTTCCTGTATTGCATATAAAGAAAAAAAAGTATTATTAATTGATTTGGATCCGCAGGGAAATGCTACGACGGGAATGGGAATCGATAAAAAAAATATAAATACTTCTATTTATGATGTTATTATTAATGAAGTTCCCATTCAAGAAGCGACGATAAAAACCATACAGGACAGGTTAAATATTTGTCCTTCTAGCATTAGTCTTGCGGGTGCAGAAATCGAACTTGTAAGTTTTATTTCAAGAGAAAATAGATTAAAATATGCATTATCAGATATTCAGACGGAATATGATTACATATTCATCGATTGTCCGCCTTCTTTAGGATTATTGACATTAAATGCACTCACCGCTGCTGACACCGTATTAGTTCCAATCCAGTGCGAATATTTTGCATTGGAAGGATTATCTCAGTTAATGGATACCGTTCGACTCGTTCAGAAGCATCTGAATCGCTCCTTGCAGGTAGAAGGTGTTGTCCTTACGATGTTTGATGCAAGAACAAATTTATCCATTGAGGTTGCAGAAGAAGTCAGAAAGCATTTTACCAATAAAGTTTACCAAACGCTGATTCCGAGAAACGTAAGATTAAGTGAAGCGCCGAGCTACGGTCTTCCTATTATATTATATGATAAAGAATCGAAGGGTTCAGAGGCTTATTTAAAGCTGGCGGATGAATTGATCAATATGACAGGATCGGGGGTAAAATAATATGGCCGTAAAAAAACCGGCGTTGGGCAAGGGACTCGGCGCGTTGATAGAAAATCGAATCGAGGAAAATCAAAATAGCGTTATTGAGGTAGAAATCAATCAGGTTGAACCGGGGCCGGGACAGCCCAGAAAAAATTTTGATAAAGAAAAAATCGACGCGCTTGCGGAATCCATTAAAGAGCACGGAATTATACAGCCATTGATCGTAACCAGAGAAGAAAATCGTTATTATATCATTGCAGGGGAAAGAAGATGGAGAGCCGCAAAGGCCGCGGGATTTAAAACGATTCCTGTTATCGAAAGAAATGCTACTACAAAAGAAGTTTTGGAGCTGGCGCTCGTTGAAAATATTCAAAGAGAGGATTTAAATCCCATAGAAGAGGCTGAGGCATATGCGAAACTGTTACAGGATTATTCAATGACGCAGGAACAGGTCGCAGCAATGGTCGGAAAGAGCAGATCAGCGATTGCGAATATGCTCCGGCTTCTGCACTTTTCTGAAAAAGTTAAAAATCTTCTGATTAGCGGAGAACTGACAACGGGACAGGCCCGCCCGATTCTGGCGTTGGAGAGCATACAGGAACAGGACTCTGCCGCGGAGTATATTTTAAAATCGGGACTCAACGCCAGACAAGCCGAACAATATGTAAAAAAATTAACGGAAAAATCAAAACAAAAAAGTCAATCAGAAGAAAAAGAAATTTCGGAACAGATCAAACAGCAGGAGGTTCGATTTGTACAGGACCGCCTCAGAACCTCTCTTGGTACGAAGGTGATTTTAAATGATCATAACGGAAGGGGAAAAATAACGATTGAGTATTATTCCAAAGACGAGCGAGAGCGTTTGATCGAATTTCTTACTAAGAAATAAAAGGTGTTGGGGTTATATGGAACAATATTATTTGTATGGATTCATAGCGCTTGGCGTTCTGCTCATTATAGCATTTATCATGATCTATCTTCTGTACGGAAAACTGAATCGAATTCAAAAAAAGCAGCTTCGGCTTGATGAAAAGCTTTCTGGGAAAAAAGCAGAAGATCTCTTATATGATGTTTTGGAAGAGGAAAAAGAATTAAAAAGAGAATTGAAAGCAATTCGGCATGATATTATGGAGCTTAGGGAAAAACAGAGCAGATGCTTTGATAAAGTTAAAATTGTACGTTATCATACAACCGCAGATAACGAGGCAAAATTAAGTTATTCGGTTGGACTTTCTAATGAAAAAGGAGACGGTCTTGTCATCACGGGACTGCAATACCGACAGGGCTGTAATATGTATTATAAGCAGATTAAAGAAGGCGTTCCCGATTTTGAGCTGTCTCAGGAAGAACGGATTTCGCTGGATCGTACAAATGCAGGCGATGTGATGAGAAGAAGAGGATAAAAAATGCTCGGATTTTTTCGAAAAAAAAACAGCGATAAAAATCGGGAAACATGGATCATTGCGGGCTTAGGGAATCCGGGCCCGGAATATTCTGATTCACGTCATAACTGCGGCTTTCGAGCGATCGACAAATTAAAGGAAAAAATCGCTCCGAATGAGAAAGAGCTGCAGAAATTCAAAGGAAAATATATTTCTTGCCTGTATAATGACGCAAAAATTATATTGCTGAAGCCGGAAACTTACATGAATAACAGCGGTGAAAGCATAAATGCGGCTATGCATTGGTTCAAGACGGATGAGTCTCGTCTTATTGTTATTTATGACGATTTTGATCTTCCGGCCGGCCAGATCCGCATTCGGAGTAAAGGCAGCGCAGGCACACATAACGGAATGAAATCCGTGTTACAGTATACGGATACAGATGAATTTGTAAGAATTCGTATCGGAATCGGGCCGAAGGAAAAAGAAATGGATATTATTAAATTTGTACTTGGAACTTTTCCTCGGGATCAAAAAGAACGAATGGACAATGCGTTTGACAGAGCGGCAGAGGCTGCGCTGGCAATTATAAAAAGCGGAGTCAACGATGCGATGAATCGGTTTAATCAAGCTTCTATTTCTTAGGATTCGGTATGAAAATTTATGAGCATATTAAAAAAAGCAAAAATTATGATTTGATAAAGAATCAGATCATAATGCAAAATTCTCGCTCTGCTCTTTCCGGGGCGATTCGTTCTTGCGCCGCAAATTTAATATACGCCCTCATGGAAGATTCCGAAAAAAAGGGAATCTATTTTGCTGCAAATTCACTGAATGCGGGGAAAATTGCCGAGGATCTGAGATTTTTTTCAGATGGGGAAGGGGAAGACATCCTTCTGTTGGAACCATATGAATATATGCTTTACGACGTGGAGACGAAAAGCACGGAACAGAGCGCCGCCCGCGTAGAAATTCTTTACAGAATTTTACGCGGCGATTGGAAGCTGCTTGTGATGACTCCTGCCGCAGCGGCGCAGTGGCTGCCAAACCCGTCATATATTCGTGACGCCGCGATAACGCTGAAACAGGGTGATGTGATCGAAATACAGGAGCTGACTCGCCGACTATCAGAAATTCGCTATAATAGAGTTCCTCAAATCGATGGAAAAGGCCAGTTCTCTGTACGCGGAGACATCGTTGACATTTTTCCGTATACTTCCGAAAATCCCGTCAGAATAGAGTTTTTTGACAACGAAATTGACTCTGTAAGGCTTTTTGATGTTCTTTCACAAAGAACGATAGAAAATACAGGGAAAATTTTAATTTTACCGGATAACGAAACGTATATTTGGAACTGGGACCAGGCCGATTCTGTAAGAAAAGAAATTTTATGTGATTTGAATACATTGGGATTGCGCGAAAATTCCTCCCTTTATAAGCGTGTGACAGAGGATCTTGATAAAATGCTGCCTCGAAGCATTTTTCAGGGGTATGACAGGTATTTGCCTTATATTTTAGAAAATAAATATGATATATTTGATTATACGGGATGCGTGCCCGTCTTTTTTGAGAATTGTTCTGCGTTTCGGGAAACGATTCAATCCACCAGAGAAGATTATATTCGGATCTGCCAAACGATTCAGGAAAACATTGGAATTCTTGCAAAATCCTATGAGATTATGATGACGCCTGACCAGGCGGAATGGCTTTGCGAAAAAAAGTCATATAATATAACGTATCTTGATGAATTTTTAACGCGAAGGGATCAATGTGAATTGATTCCTGTTTCGTGCCGAAGCACAGAGCCGTTTGCGGGAAATCTCCAGCTGATGCTGAATTCTACGCAAGAGCTTGCCTCAAAAGGCTACAAAACAATACTGGTAACGGAAAGCGAGGGGAAGAAGGCCCGGCTTCAGGCGCTGCAGGCGGAAGGCAGGCTGCACGCCGCGATCGAGCTCCTTGTGTCTCGCTACGGGCTATCGGAAGGCTTTATCTGCGACGACATATGCTTTGCAATTCTTACTGACTCCTCGCTGTTTCAGAAAGAGCGTGCGGCGGCAAAGAAAAAATTGAGAGGGAAACCGATCTCCAATTTTACAGAAATCGAACCGGGAGACCTTGTTGTTCACGATGTCCATGGCGTGGGCAGATTTGAAAAAATCGAAACGGTTGAGATTGACGGAATCAGAAGAGATTATATTAAAATCAATTACCGGGACGACGGCGTTTTATACGTTCCTACGCCGCAGCTTGACAGTATTCAGAAATATATCGGACCGGAGGGAACTGCACCAAAGCTGAACAAATTAGGCTCTGCAGAATGGAACCGGACAACGTCGAAGGTAAAAGAATCCCTGCGGGCATATGCAAAAGAACTGGTAGAATTATATGCGCGCCGTTCCAAAATAAAAGGCTTTGCATATTCCCCGGATACGGTCTGGCAAAAAGAATTTGAAGAGGCGTTTCCCTATGAAGAAACGGAAGATCAGCTTCGCTGCACCGAAGAAATCAAAGCCGATCTGGAAAAGGAACATCCGATGGAGCGTCTGTTATGCGGAGATGTCGGCTACGGTAAAACGGAAGTGGCTCTCCGGGCGGCGTTTAAAGTCATCTGCGACGGCAAGCAGGTTGCCTTCCTTGTTCCGACGACGGTCCTGGCGCAGCAGCATTATAATAATTTTGTAACGAGATTTGAAAAGTTTCCGGTTAAAGTAGATTATTTGTGCAGATTTCGCACGGCGTCTGAGCGGAAAAAGATTTTGAGAGATACAGAAACGGGTAAAATCGATCTCCTTGTGGGAACTCACAGCATTATTAAAAACAGCGTACATTTTAAAGATTTAGGACTTGTGATTATCGATGAAGAGCAGCGGTTCGGTGTGATGCATAAAGAAAAACTAAAGCAGGACAGACCGGAGGTTGACATTCTTACCTTATCTGCCACGCCGATTCCTAGAACGCTCCATATGTCGCTGTCCGGAATCCGGGACATCAGTTTACTGGAGGATCCGCCGCAAAACAGACATCCAGTACAAACTTACGTTGCGGAATGGGAAGCTTCTATGGTGAAAAATGCCATTTACCGCGAAATGGGAAGAAAAGGACAGGTCTTCTATCTGTATAATAAAGTGCGCACAATCGAAGAAAAAAGAAGACAGCTTCAGGAGCTGGTCCCCGAAGCGCGTATTGCGGTAGGACACGGACAGATGGGGGAACGCGAGCTTGAATCGATCATGGAGGCCTTTTACAAGAAAGAATATGATATCCTGCTCTGCACGACCATCATCGAGTCCGGACTGGATATGCCGAATGTTAATACAATCATTATCGAAGAAAGCGATCATATGGGTCTTTCACAGCTGTACCAGATCCGCGGAAGAGTAGGACGCTCCGGTAAAACGGCATACGCATACATCACATATAAAAAAGATAAAACACTCAATGAAACGGCGGAAAAGAGACTTCGCACGATCCGGGATTTTACAGAATTTGGATCAGGTTTTAAAATTGCGCTTAGAGATCTGGAAATCCGCGGAGCCGGAAGCGTTCTCGGAGAACGGCAGCACGGGCAGCTGGCGATCGTGGGATACGATACGTACTGCCGCCTGCTCGGAGAGGTATTGGATGAAGAATCTGGAAAAATGCCGGAGGAAAAGCTTCCCGTCAGCGTTGATTTTAAAGTAAATGCATATATTGCATCTGATTATATAGAAGACGAGGAAGCGCGTCTTGATATTTATCAAAAAATTTCCCGCATTGAAACGGAAAATGACGCGCTTGAAATGACGGACGAGCTGATCGACCGGTATGGTACGGTTCCGGAAAGCGTTGAAAATCTAATAAAAATTTCCAGAATCAGATATGTCTGCTCCTGCTGCGGAATCAATGCAGTCATACAAAAGCCGAATTTTATACAATTCATGCTCGCCCCCGGGAGCCAGGCCTTTTATGCTGCGCTGTACAGCTTCGCGGAGGGAAGCGGATTTACGGAAAAATATGGAGCGCGGTTGAAATTTATTTCTGGAAAAGAACCGTATCTTCAGTACACAGCCAAAGAAACCGACGAATTAAACGATATTTTGGGACTTGTGAGCCATATTTTACAATTTTACCATTGCAAAAAATAAAAAAGGGTTATATAATGACCAAAATGGTTTTTGTTGTATTGAATTGAATCCTACTTTATTAAGGAGCTGTAGTTTGGAATGGCTAGTAATTTGAAAGTCAAAAAAAGTAAGAAAAGCTATGATAATAAGGTCATCACATGGATTTCCATCGGCCTGGCGGCATTTATCGTAGTGGTGGTCGCAATCGTACTGATTATAACGCTTACCACCGGTTATGTTGCAAAGGTCGACGGGCTTAAAATATATGATTATGAATATATTTACTTTTTGCAGAGTGCAATGTATACGGAATATTCGGAGAATTTTGAGGAGCCGGAGGGCTTTGACGATCTGAGCACCGAAGAGCAGGACGCATTGACAAAAGAATTTTGGACGGACGAACGGAAAAACAGCTGCGCAGAAGCCGCTCTTGAAGATACGCGCCAATTCAAAGCGCAGTACAGGCTTGCAAGAAATGCGGGATACAGGCTTACTTCGGATGAAAAAGCGACGCTGAAAAATAATATTACGTCGATGTACAACCAGTATCTGACTTACGGTTATACAGAGGAGATGGTACAGTCCTATATTTTGGGAGGCATGACGCTTTCGCAGTATAAAGATTTTGCAATCATCCAGAGCACGATCGAGAAATATAAAGAAGCCATCAAACAGAATTATAATCCCACAGAAGAAGAGCTTCGCGCCATTTATGATGAGAATCCGGATGATTACAGAACGATCGGCGTACGGCAGTTCAAAATTGACATCGACGCGACCAAGCCCACGGATGAAGAGGCGGATGATTATCAGACCAAATTGGACGAATATAATGAAGCATACGCCGAGGCGCTGGAATACGCCAAAGAAATTGCCGACACATATAATTCGGGAAATACGATGTCTACCTATAAAAAGGATGAGGACGGAAATTACGAGCTGGATGAAGATGGAAACAGGATCGTAGATTCTGCCGATTTATCTTTTGAAGATTATGTTACGAACGAATCGGATGATTCCAATTCCAGCAGCACGGGAGGGCTTTCCGAGATCAACAACCTGAATAAAAGCTCTGTCGACGAAATAACGGATTATGCGCTTTCAATGGTATGGAATGAAGACAGAACGAAAATTGTGAAGAAGGATCAGGCGGAACAGCAGGCGGAAGAAGCTGCGGAGGACGAGTCGGAGGATGAGGAAGAATCCGTTATGACGGATCTGGAAATTATCGAAACCGAAACGGCTATTTATGTTGTACGGGCCGAGTCCATAACCGATTATGATAATTCCGTGGAATCCGAAGAGGGCGCTGCAGACAGCATTAAAGATACCATCAAAAGCGAATGGCTGGAAGACAAGGCCGTGGAAGAGCTGGAAACCCAAGTGAACGATGCGGGAGACAAATACAAAATCACGGGGAGAAAAGACGAAGAAATCAGCGAGCTTAACGAAGTATTGTTTTCCACAATTTGAAGTGATAGGATATAATTAAATTAAATGCAGGAAAAATCCGACGGCTTATATTACGGCGTTGGAAACTGCGGGGACTTAAGGAGGAAAAGCGATGAAAAAGAAATTACTCGTATTTTTAACGATTTTTGCGCTTGTGCTTTCGATGACAAGTCTTCTGGCGCAGGCGGCAGAGGATGCCGAGGTTACGGTTACGGTAAACGAAGATGGGACCATAACAGTTACGGCGACCGGAACCTTTGACGAAAACGACTGGGTAGGGATTTATAAGCAGGGTGATACCATAGATCCAGGAAACGGCGGTGTCGGTTCCATCGTGTGGTGGTATCTGCGCGAAGGAGAGGAAATCACGTATCCCGGTGAAAACGAGGGCATTGCTGTGGACTCCAGAAACAGAGTAGCGGAGCTCACGGCAGGAGAGGGAAGCGCACTTGCTCCCGGCGATTATTACGCCATTGTTTTGGGCGGTGAAAGCTCTTATGAAATTTTCTCGGAGGAATTCGAATTTACGATTCCTGAGGAGACAGAAGAGACTCCTACCGAAGCGCCCGCCACGGCTGAGCCTACGCCGGAAGTAACCGAAGAGCCGACGGAAGAGCCAGCTGAAAGCCCCACCACGGCTCCGGCAACGGCCAAAACAACGCCGAGCGCTGCAACGGCCGCGCCTACACAGGCTCCGGACGCCGATTCGGAAAGCGATAATACGGTTCTTATCATTGTGTGTATCGTAGCGGCGGTTATTATTATTGCGGCGATCATCGTAATTGTTGCCGTGAAGAAAAAGAAAAAATAAAGACGGCTTTTTAACTTTGCTTTTTAGATGTGGAGCGGATATAAAGATCCGCTCCAAAATTTTTTGTTGATTTTTATTTCACAATATAGTAATATTAGATTCCAATAAAACCATTGACCTAGAATTTTATCGGGAGGTTGTTTTTATGAAAAAGAGAATGTTATCGTTTGTTATTACGGTGGCGGTGCTTATCGCTTCTTTTTCCGCGCTTACTGCGTTTGCCGCGACGGAAACGCTTGACATTACGCCGGCTACGCTGAGAACGCTGAACGGCGCGGACGGAAAAGAGGGTGCGGATGCTGCGCAAGGGGATACGTATCAGGCTATCGGCGACTGGCATTGGACCGGCGGTGAAACGGGCGTAGGAACGAACGACTATCTGATGCCGTTTGACGAGACGTGGTCGCATTCCGGAACGGATGCCCACATTATAATGATGAATTATAACTGCTATATTTTAATTGCAAAGGATATTGATCTCAGCAGATATTCCAAGGCAACGATTTCGTATTCGACGGACGCTACGTTTACCTCCAGTGAAAACGAAATCGGATTTTTCAGCGAGGGCGCTTCCTTCGGTTCCCAGGATAATCGCTTGACGGACGGACTTCTTGCAAGCGGAAAAACGACGCCGGCAACGGACGGCGGCAGCTGGAATGCAATCCGCGAAATGGAAATTGATTTAAGCGATGTTGATTATAAAGGCGATCTGTACCTGGCTCACTATATGAAGGAACCGAACGGCGTATGCGTCACGAATATTGAGTTTACGCTGGCGGAGGAAGGCTCTCAGGGCGGTGACGGTGACACGACTGGCGGCGGTGATACGACTGGAGGAAATAATCAGGGCGGTCAGACCGGAAATACCGAGACGGGCGATATGAGCTTCGCGCTGATCGTTGCGGCAGCCGCTGCGGTTATAACGGTTCTTTTCAGAAAGAAAAGTATGGTTTGATCGGAATCTCAGAAATTGAACTGAAATGAAAGGCGCTCTTCGGCTTCCGTGAGAGCGCTTTTTATATTAATTAAAAATGTTGATTTTTTTTTCATTTTATAGTAACATGCAACATGTTAATGCATCACGTTAAGAGAAATCTGGCATTGACATTATGTTTGAGGAGGTTTTACAGATGAAAAAAAGAATCTTGTCGTTCGTTATCATGACGGCGGTACTTGTTGCGTCTTTCTCCGCGTTCACGGCATTTGCCGCGACGGAAACGCTTGACCTTTCAGCATCTGCGCTGAGAACCTTAAACGGTGCGGACGATCTGGATGACGAGGAAGCGCAGTCAGGAGCAACCTGGTCTCAGGTTGGCTTTTGGAGGGATCAGACGGGAGGCGATACCGATTGCCTGATGCCGTTTGCGGAAGAATGGCCGGCCGTTCCGGCTCTGGGGGATACGCATATCGTATTTATGAATTATGAAGGCTATATTTTGATCGCAAAAGATATTGACCTCAGCAAATATTCCAAGGCGACGATCTCGTATTCAACGGATGGCTCCTTTACGCAGGCTGAAAATGAAATTGGGCTCTTCAGTAAAAATGCGTCTTTTGGTAAGCTTGACGAGCGTAAAACGGACGGACTTCTTGCGAGCGGCTTTACGACGCCTGCAAACGGAGAACCGTGGGATACGCCGAGAACCATGGAAATCGACCTGACGGATGTGGATTATAAGGGCGATTTATATCTTGCTTATTATATGAAGGAAGCGAACGGCGTTTGTGTTACCGGTATTGAGTTTACGCTGGCGGAGGAGGGCTCCCAGGGCGGCGACACGACTGGAGACAACGACAATCAGGGCGGTCAGACCGGAAATACCGAGACGGGCGATATGAGCTTCGCGCTGATCGTTGCGGCGGCCGCTGCGGTTATAACGGTTCTTTTCAGAAAGAAAAGCGCTGTATAATGAAAAGTTAACGTGAACAGATGAAAGAAAAATGCTCCGGCAGCTGCCGGAGCATTTTTTGTTGCGCGCGATACCATTTTTGTTTAAAATAGAAGAGACATACAGACTGTGATTTTATTGGGAGCGGTGAACATGGGCTTAATGAACGAAATAGGGAGAAGCGCAGGGCTGAAGGTTTCCGGCGTTGTCTCTTCGAATATGGTTTTCCAAAGAGCGGTTCCGATTTGCATCCGCGGTACGGCCGGCCGGAGCGGCTTAATGGTTTTCGGGGAATTCCTCGGAGAAAGAAAAACGACCGTTACGGACGAGGAAGGAAATTGGAGGATCACTTTTTCCCCGCATTCGGCGGTACTCGAGCCGCAGACATTGAAGCTTGAAACGGAGGCAGGAGACCTCCTGGAATTTCATGAAATCCTGGTTGGAGACGTCTATTTCATAACAGGACAATCCAATGCCGAGATGACGTTAAACCAATGTATTGCCGCATATCCGGAAGATCAAAAGGACTTGACCTCCGATACGGTTCGCCTGTTTACACAGACTCGGGAATATGTTATAAATCATCCCGAAGTTTGGAAAACCCCTCAAGACGACGTCGTCAATCCTGCGTGGCGCTGGAATAAAACAACGGAAGAAACGGCATACGCATTTTCCGCGCTGGGGTATTATTTCGGCAAAGAATTAAGTAAAACGATAACGGATGTGCCGATCGGGCTGATTATGGCAGCCGCCGGAGGCGCGCAGATCGCGGAGCTGATGCCGGAGGAGACAGCAAAGCAGCAGGGCTATACCATATCCGCAGCAGTCGGAATCGCCGGATATTACAATACGCTGATTCATCCGTTCCTCCATACTCCTATCAGAGCGATGCTGTTTTACCAGGGGGAAAGCGAAAGCAACCCGCAGAACTGCGGACAATACGGAAAGGATCTTGAGGAATTTGTAAAAGCGCTGCGAACAAAATGGGGAAGCTCCTTTAAATTTTATAATGTTCAGCTGTCTTCGCACGGCAAAATCAGTTATGACTACTGGCCAAGCATAGGAGACCTGCGCGCGGCGCAATTTGAGGCCATAAATCATATTCCCGACTATTATCTTGCCGCCGCTCTGGATTGCGGATTTCAGGAAGGCGATCCGGATTTTGCACATCCGCTGTATAAAAAGGCGCCTGGTCAGAGGCTGGCAAGGCTGGTGCTCTCAGCCGAATACGGCCTTCTGGATATGGAATATGCCGCATCTCCCCACCCCGTAAGCGCGCAATGGAAGGAGAACTGCGTCCAAATTGGTTTCCGCTACGTCGGCGAGGGTTTAAAAATTTTTGGAGAAGGCGCCCATCTGATCGGCTTTCAAATCGAGAAGAATGGAGAACGAAAAGACGCGGCAGCACGGATTACCGGCAAAAATATGGTAGAGGTATTTTGTGATGGCGAAGCGGAGGCGGTCTGCTACGGAATGCAGCAGCTGGCCGGGCCTGACATTGCGAATCTTTCCAACAGCGAGAACTTGCCGTCGCCGGCCTTCAGACTCGAAAGAAAACAGGCATTTACGCCATAAAACGGGTATATTATTAATGAGCGCCATTTCCCATCCGGCAGAGCGCCGCGGTGGGACGTGCCGTATTTTGTAAAGGAAGAGGCATGAATATGAAAAAACATTTCACATATAGTGTTCTTGTCGTCTTGGCAATCCTTTCTCTGGGCTTGTCCGACGTGACCGCCGCGCCTTCTCCCCTGCCGACGGGTGAAAATACGGCAGTCCCGGAAAGTACGGCGACGCCGGAACCGACGCCAATCCTCAATGAAATCGATTCTATCGGAGATTTTAAATTGAAAGCAGGATATTCCGATAACAGTATCTTTGAAAGCGATATGGCGGTTAACGTAAGGGAAATCCGCGATGAAGCGGAAACCGAGCCGTTTATTCGCGCTGTACGGCAGATCGAGCGCGATCAGGACATTATTTCAATATTTGAAATTACCCTTCAAAAGAATGGCCGCGACACGGAACTTACAAAGCAGCTTAATATTAGAATTGAACAGAGCGGTCAATTTCTTTCTTACGATACTATTTCGGTATTCCGGATCGATACGGCAGGGATGGCCCACAGGCTTGAAACTACCGTTGAAAACGGATATATTTGTTATACTACAGCTGAGCTTGGCACGTTTGCTTTATCGGGCGTTTTGCTTCCGGGGCAGACGGAAGCACCGACCGAGCTGCCCTCTGCCAGTCCGACTTTACAAAACGACGGAAATACGGGTATAATAACACCGCCGGGAACCGACGCAGAAAGCGGCAGAGACACGGAAGAAGGTATCGTGACGCCGGGAGCGTTTGTTTTTTGGCTTGTTTTGGCTTTGCTGTTAGGATTTTGGATCGGAATCGGAATCGGATATCTATTATGGGGAAGGTACAAAACAAAGAAAACCCATTCGGGGCCGAGGGTAATAGGGGAATAAACGCCTGGAGAAGGGATTATGGCGGACGGTAAGAAAAAGAATGGAAAATACACGGCAAAATATATATTAATTATTGCAGCTTCAGGCTTTTTTCTGTTTTCTGCGTTATTCCGTTTTTCTGTCTTTTCGGAAACTCCCGCGCCCGAGCCCGTCCAGACGACGAGTGTGGCGGAAAGCACGCCGGCGGAGGAAACCGTTCCTGCAGAGCAAACGCCGGAACAAGAACCAACCAGCTCGGCAGAGCCTACACCGCTGGCCTCGGAGCCGCCTACGGACGTACCGACCGAGCCGCCTGCCACGCCAACACCAGTGCCCGTCACCGAGCCCCCAACGCCGGAACCGACGCCATCGCCAACGGAGCAGATTACCGCAGAACCGACGCCAACCCCGGAGCTGCAGTATTTATATGATTTTACGGTACCGCCTCTGACACAGGACGGCGCCTCCGATAAAACGCTTTCCCCCGGAAATACGCCGGCTCCGACGATGCTCGCGGCGTCCGTAGGGATCGTACAGGTTGAAAATATCGATAATACGGAACGCGGATTTCAATGGTATGATCTCATAAAAGGCCTGGAATATGCATTCTATATTATGGCAGGACTGGCCATCGTGTACGGAATCGTCTGCCTGATCGGCCTCCTCTGTTTCAAAAAAGACCTCTCCTTCGCAGCGCTGAGGAAAAAGAAAAAGGCTTCCCGTAAGGCAGGAAAACGATGATTCTTTTTATGATCGCATGCCTTCTGATGAATCTCCAGGCAAGAAAGCTGGCCTCAATAACCGTTTCCGCCGGAACAGGCATCCGGATTGCGTATATTTCCGACTTGCATTTTGATAGGATTTTGATACAACCTTCTTATCTTATAAAACAGATCTGCATAAAATGTCCGGAGGTCATTGTCATTACAGGTGATTTATGCACGGATTTAAAGTATTTTGAAAGAGTATCCAATTTTTTGGATATGCTTTCCTATAAGGTCGGCTGCCCTATTCTGATTACTTTGGGAAATCACGATAATATAATATTTGAAAAGGAAAAATGCACGAAGGAGGAATACATTGCCGCGCTGGAGGCCATCGCGCCGAACATACGGGTGCTGGAAAACGAAACGTACCTTTATAAAAACGTTTTATTCGGCGGCCTTGGAGACGTAAAGACGAATCGGGAGGATTTTGGAAAAACAGCTTTGCAATGGAATAAAGCCGCAGAAAAAAGTAATTATAAATTTATCCTTTTAACGCACAATCCGGATCTTATTCTGAAGCTGCCGCGGCTCTGCGCGCTTACGCTGCTTCTTGCGGGCCATACGCACGGCGGGCAGGTACGCCTTCCGCTGAATATCGAATTTACGCTGCTAAAGAAGGATATTCTTCCTAAAAAAGGAATTTATTATGGATTTCATACATATAACGGAATGAATTTATATATAACCTCCGGAATCGGATGCTCCCTGCTTCCGATTCGTTTCCGCTCGAAAGCAGAAATTGCGTTAATTGAGTGAAATATGCTTTGACAAGAAATATCCGGTTTGTTATACTTTCAGACATAGAAGTGAAGTCACAGACTATCATGTGTGAAAGGAGAACGTTTAAGTGGCAAAGAAATTAGTTGGATTACTGATTGCTTTTTCAATGATGCTTTCATTGATTGCATGCAGCGAAAGGGAGGATGACGGTGTGATTACGGGAGAAAGATATACGGGCCCGTTTTCCGATGTAAACGGGGCGTATGGCGGCGTAGACGATCTCGGCAGAACGCTTGCCGGAAGCTCCGAGGTCGGGGAAACGAAACAGGACAGACAGGTGGGAATTTTTTATTTCCTGTGGATGGGAGAGCACGGCACCGGAGGGCCGTATGATAACAGCGCGATTGTAGAAGCTTCTCCGGATGCGATCGAATCCGAGAGCAATTGGATCAAGGCCGGCGGCGGTCCCGTTGGAGCGCACCATTTCTGGGGAGAACCGCTGTTCGGGTATTATCTGACCTCCGACGAATGGGTTATGAGAAAGCATCTGCAGATGCTTACAGATGCCGGAATCGATTTTATTGTCTTTGACACGACGAACGCAGTTACATATGATGCGAGAGTGAAAGACATTATTAAAATCTGGTATGAATATCTGGAAATGGGCGTAGATGTTCCGAAGCTTGCCTTTTATACTAATTCAAATTCCGGTGCGACGATGGAACATATCTATGAAAATATTTATCAGAGCAAGAGCCTGAACAACAAGTACCCGAGACTTTCCGAGCTCTGGTATCAATGGGACGGCAAACCGATGATTATCGGAAATTCCAGCGAATTGTCGAAGGAACTGGCGGACGAAATGATGGAGTACTTTACGATCAAAGACTCCCAGTGGCCGACTGAGGCGCGGAAGGATAACGGCTTCCCGTGGATGGAATTCGGCAGATCTCTTACGGAGGAGTCGGTATACGGTGTCGACGGCAGAAAAGAAGTCATGAGCGTTTCTGTGGCGCAGCATTCCGATACGGTTCAGTTCAGCGCTACCGCATGGTACGGCGGAAACGACAGAACGAGAACCTGGCATAACGGTGCGAACGACACGTCGGAAAATGCAATTTTGTACGGCTACAATTTTGCAGAGCAGTGGGAATATGCGATCGCGCAGGATCCCGAGATGATTTTCGTGACCGGATGGAATGAATGGGTTGCGCAGCGGCAGCCGGGCAACGATTTGTATCCGATCGTTTTTGTGGATTGTGCTACTTATAATACGAGCCGTGACGTAGAGCCCTCGGCGGGCGTTTTCGGAGACAATTACTACATGCAGATGGTGGAGTATATCCGGAAGTATAAAGGCGCGGATCACAGAGTTTATGTCGGAGACGATCAGACCATCGATATCGATGGCGATTTCAGCCAGTGGGATAATACGTCTGTTACGGCGAAGTATCTCGATTATACGAACGATATCGAGGACAGAAATTCAAGAGGCTTCGGATCCCTGCGGTATGAAAACGAAACGGGCCGCAATGATATCGTTAATATGAAGGTTGCGCACGACGACGAATATCTGTATTTCTATGTGGATACGGCGGAAGACATTACGCCTTCCACAGACGATAACTGGATGACGCTCTTTATCGATTCGGGCGTTGAAGGGAATGCGGAATGGTACGGATACGATTTTGCAGTGAATATCGAAAAGCCGAACGGAAATGAAGCTGTGCTTTCGAAATGCAGCGGGTCAGGCTGGAACTGGACAAATGCCGGTACGGTAAAGATGAAGGTGGAAGGGAATAAAATGATGCTCGCGATTTCCCGCGCGGATCTGGGTATTCCGGACAACAACGGAAAGACGCTGATTGATCTCCAGTTTAAATGGGCGGATAATTACCAGCAGAATGAAAGCGGCAGCTATGACGTTTGGACGTTCTACACAGACGGAGACGCTGCGCCTTACGGAAGACTGAACTATATTTATTCTGAAAAAGCGTAAAGATCCCGTTATTTACGATCGGAGCAAACAAAATAAGTTTGCTCCGATTTTATTTTGTGTTATAATACAGCTTGGATATATTTATTACATTGATAGGAGTGCTATTTTATGTTTTACAGAGCGGTAGCAGCGACATGTCCCGGAAATGATAAAGAATATAACAGCAATAACATATATCTTAACACGAAATACATAACGGATGAAATAAAAGCATCGGAAGTCCTTCTGAAGCAGAAAAAGGAGCAGGAAGGGCTGCAGTTTTACGGAATCGCGGAGGGCTTCGGCGCGGATCGTTATACGGACGAGGCCTCTCTGATCGCAATCAGAAAGCTGCTTTCGATTCAAAAAAGAGTTTCTGGAAATGAAATCAGCGATAATTATGATGAGGCGGCCGATTCTCTGTACGCTTATTTGGAAGATTTTATAAAGGAAGCCAATGAGGCTGTTGCCGCAAAAGCAGCGGAGCTTCCGGATCAGAATATTTATGCCTCAGTTGCGGCGATCGCTCTGTATGAAACGGCGGCGATTACCTGCAACGTGGGCAATACTAGGATTTATTTGTTTCGGAAAGGTCATTTGAGCCGTCTTTCCGAGGATCACAATCAGGCACAGGTCATGTATAAAAATGGTGTGATTACGGAAGAGAAGGCGGCCCGGCATCCGAAAAGGAATAAACTGACGCAGTATTTGGGCATATTGCCAGAGGGAAAGCAGCTGGAGCCATATTATTCCGAGGTGGAGGTAAAACACGGGGATATTTTCGTTATATGCAGCAGTGCGTTCTGCAGCGCCGTAGAGGACGAAAGCATCTGCAGCATGATCCGGGATTCCAGAAGTCTTTCGCAGATCGCCGAAAAGCTGATGCAGGCAGCCGCGGAGAAGGGCTTTTCCGATGATACGTCAATTTTAGTTGTAAGAGCGGACGCGCAGGCAAGAACTGCAGCCGCCGGGACGGGAACTGCCGCAGCTGCGGCGGGAGCTGCAAGTACGGCTGCGGCTGCGAAGGCCCCGCGTGCTTCTGGAGAAAATTCTTCTGCGGCAGCAAAGAGCAAGGAACCGCCGGCAGAGGGAGAAAACGAACCGTTCATAAATAAACTCAAGCGCTTTTTAGGACTAAGCGCAGACTCCGAAAATGAAAAAGTCTGGCCAGCGCTCCTGACGTTTGGCTGCTGCATTCTGGTGGTAATCATTTTAACCGTTCTGGGAATAAAAATATATAATGCCTCCAAATCCCCGGCGTCGAATGCGCCGACAAATCCGCCCTCTGCGAATGTAGGAACGCCTTCTTCTCAGGCGGGAACTCCGACGCCATCGGGAGCTTCCCCTTCCGGTTCGCCGTCACAAACCCAGTCACCCAGTAGCGCTCCAACGCAGGCGCCCACAGAGGCACCTACGGAAGCGCCGGCAACGGAAGCCCCGACGCAGGCGCCCACAGAGGCACCTACAGAAGCGCCGGTAACGGAAGCCCCGACGCAGGCCCCCACGGAGGCACCAACAGAAGCGCCGGCAACGGAAGCCCCGACCGAGGCGCCCACGGAGGCGCCGACAGAAGCGCCGGCAACGGAAGCTCCGACGGAAGCCCCCACGGAGGCGCCGACAGAAGCGCCGGCAACGGAAGCTCCGACCGAGGCGCCCACGGAGATTCCTTCGGATCAGGAGCTAACACCGCCGCCCGCGGAGGAATAAAATACGTTTGTCAAAAGCAATAAATATGGATCAGCCCCGAAAGGAACAAGAGAGAAAATGGAACAGTGCGATCAATGTAAATGTCAGGAAAAACACGATTATGCAAAACTGCAGCCGGTACTTGAGGAATATGCCCAGGTACCGGGCAGTCTTATTACTATACTTCAACATGCGCAGGAAATATACGGATATCTGCCGACGGATGTTCTTTGGTATATTTCCGAACGTACGGGCATCAAGCCGGCGAAGGTTCTGGGCGTCGCTACGTTTTATACGCAGTTTCGCTTCCAGCCCGTTGGAAAATATCTGATGCTCCTCTGCAACGGTACGGCATGTCATGTGAACGGCGCCAAAAAGATTGAAGAAGTCATTACGGAAGAGCTCGGAATTTCTGACGGAGGCACGACGGAGGACGGCTTGTTTTCTCTGAAAGTGGTCGCCTGCCTTGGCTGCTGCAGTCTTTCCCCGGTGATGATGATCAACGACGAAACATATGGCCTGCTGACTCCGGACAAAGTAAGAGCCATTATAAAAGAGTTAAGAGAGAAAAGCGAGGAGTAAGGCACATGAAGATCATTATCGGCGAAGGCAGCTGCGGAATCGCGGCAGGTGCGGCTAAAATTCATGACTATTTTGCGGAACATGCGCAGTTTGCGGAGCTTTCCATCACAGGCTGCATCGGGATGTGTTACCTGGAACCTATCGTAGATGTAATTGAGGACGGGATGAAACGCACCTATTGTAAAGTGAGCACGGATCTTTTGCCGGAATTCACGGCGGCGCTGGAACGCAGGGATTTTGAAGGAGCGTTTTTGAAGGGCTTGGAATTAAAGCCGGAAGACCGCGCGTTTCTTGAAAATCAGACGAGGATTGCGCTCCGGAACTGCGGAAAAATCAATCCGGAAAGCATTGACGAATACATTGCTGCCGGCGGATATCGGGCGCTTGAAAAAGTGCTTCGCGAAATGACGCCGGAAGACGTAATAGAGACGATAAAAAAGTCCGGGCTGGCCGGCAGAGGCGGCGCAGGATTTCCGACCTGGTTCAAATGGAATGCCGCGCGCCAGTCTGCAGGAACTGTGAAATATCTGATCTGCAATGCGGACGAGGGCGATCCGGGCGCGTTCATGGACCGGGCTGTCATCGAAAGCGATCCGCATAATCTGATTGAAGGAATGCTGATCGGCGCTTATGCGATTGGAGCCGGCGAAGCCGTCGTTTATGTACGCGCGGAATATCCGCTTGCGATTGTTCGTCTGACCAAGGCCATTCGTCAGGCGGAAGAGCGCGGGTATTTGGGCGAAAATATCGCGGGCAGCGAGTTTTCCTGCAAAATGCGGATCAAGGCCGGCGCAGGTGCGTTTGTATGCGGCGAAGAAACGGCCTTGATCGAATCTCTGGAGGGAGAACGCGGCATGCCGCGCCTGAAGCCGCCGTTCCCGGCCCAGAAAGGGTATTGGCAGAAGCCTTCAAACATTAATAATGTTGAAACGTTCGCCAATGTGCCATGGATCCTGGAAAACGGCGGCGAGGCGTTTGCAGCGCTGGGAACGGAAGACAGCAAGGGCACGAAGGTTTTTGCTTTGACCGGTAAAATTAAACGAGGCGGTCTTGTGGAAATCCCCATGGGAAAAACGCTTCGGGATGTTATATACGGAATCGGCGGAGGAATCCGGGACGGAAAAGAGTTTAAGGCCGTACAGATGGGAGGCCCCTCGGGAGGCTGTATTCCCGCGTCGCTTCTCGATACGGTGATCGATTATAAGCAGCTTTCGGCGACGGGAGCTATTATGGGCTCCGGCGGAATGGTCGTTATGGATGAAACGACGTGCATGGTAGATATGGCCCGCTTCTTTTTGGATTTTACGGCAAAAGAATCGTGCGGTAAATGCATTCACTGCCGAATCGGCACAAAGCGCATGCTGGAAATATTAAACAGAATTGTAAACGGGGAAGGACGCGACGGCGATATTGAGCTTCTTGAAGAGCTCTGTACAACCATCAAGGACGGGGCGCTTTGCGGCCTGGGCCAGACGGCGCCAAACCCTGTGCTGACGACCATACGATATTTCCGGAATGAGTACGAGGCGCATATTTACGACAAGAAATGTCCCGCAGGGCATTGCCCAAGCCTTATTACATATCAGATCGATCCCGAAAAATGCCGCGGCTGCACGCTGTGCGCAAAGAAATGTCCTGTTGGAGCCATCTCCGGAACGGTCAAAGAGCCGCATACGATTGACGATACAAAATGCATAAAGTGCGGAAAATGTCTGGAGACCTGCAAATTCGGCGCCGTGAGTGTGTAATATCGAAAGGAAGAAAAAAGAATGAGTATACATTTTAAGATAAACAACACTGAAGTCGAGGCGGAACCGGGAGAGCTTCTGATCCATACGGCTCAAAAATACGGAATTGAAATCCCATCGCTCTGTCATAACGACAAAGTAAAATCATACGGTGCATGCGGCGTGTGCGTCGTCGAAAATGCAAAAGGCGGAAAGCTTATGCGATCCTGCTCCACAGAGGTCGGACCGCAGTTTGAGGGCATGGAGATCTACACCGAAACACCTCGCGTTATTCAGGCGCGGAAAATTGCCGTCGAATTATTAATGACGGATCATACGGGCGACTGCCGGCCGCCGTGTATGCTGGAATGTCCTGCGCACACGGATTGTCAGGGCTACGTCGGCCTGATTGCAAACGGTTTTACAGAAGAAGCGGTCCGGCTGATCATGGAGAAAATCCCTCTGCCCGCTTCCATCGGCAGGGTATGTCCTCATCCCTGTGAGAAAGCCTGCAGAAGAGCAGCGCTGGAGGAACCCGTCTCCATTGCAAACCTGAAGCGCTTTGCCGGAGACGTGAACCTGGGAAAAGGAGAACATGCTTATAAGCCAGACGTTTTACCGGATACCGGCAAAAAAGTTGCCGTCATCGGGGGCGGGCCCGCAGGCCTGACGGCCGCCGCCGTTCTTCGCGGAAAAGGCCACGCCGTTGAAGTATTCGACATGATGCCGGAAATGGGCGGCATGCTTCGCTATGGAATTCCGGAATACAGGCTTCCCAAAGCAATCGTAGCGCAGGAAGTAGCGCTGCTTGCATCCATGGGAATCGGAATGCACAATAACGTCAAGGTGGGAGAGGGAAAATACACGCTGGAGTATTTCCGCTCGGAGTATGATGCGGTTATTGTTGCAATCGGAGCATGGACGAGCAGCCGCATGCGGATCCCCGGAGAGGACTTAGCCGGAGTGATGGGCGGAATCGATTTTCTGCGGGAAATCGCCCTGGGAAAGATTCCCGATCTCGGCAGAAAGGTCGCGGTTGTCGGAGGCGGCAATACGGCCATGGATGCCTGCAGGAGCGCAGTTCGTGCCGGCGCCTCGGAGGTTTATACGATCTATAGAAGAACGAGAGCAGAAATGCCGGCAGAGCAGATCGAAATTGATGAGGCGGAAGAAGAAGGCGTCGTCTTTAAATTCTTATGCAATCCGGTTGAAATTCTCGGAAAGGACGGGCGCGTTTGCGCCGTAAAAGCGCAGAAAATGAAGCTCGGGGAACCGGACGCCGGAGGAAGGCGGGCCCCCGTACCGGTGGATGGCGAATTTGAAACAATCGAAGTCGATACCGTTATTATGGCGATCGGTCAGAGCTGCAATCTTTCCGGCTTCGAAACGCTTGAACATACGAAGAAAAACACGCTGTCAGCGGATGAAACCAATTTTACCACCTCTGAGTCCGGTGTTTTTGCATGCGGAGATGTTACGAACCGCGGAGCGGGGATTGCAATCGCCGCAATCGCAGAGGCGCAGAAGGCTGCCGCTGCGGCTCATGAATATCTGACGTCCGGTCTCGCGGCTGAGCGCGCTAAAAATGAAGATGAGATGTTTTATTCCAAGCGAGAGCTTTCGAAAGAACAGATTCGTGAGGAATATTCTTTCCGGAACAGTGAAAATCGCGTTTCGCTCCGTCACAGATCCGCACAGGAACGGAAAACGGATTTTAAAGAATTTGTATCAGGGTATTCCGCAGAAGAGGCGCAGCGGGAAGCAAGCCGCTGTCTGGAATGCGGGTGCCTGGATTTCTACGAATGCCGTCTGCTGGAGCTTGCCAATCGCTATGAGATCCACCCCGATCGGATCGGAGGAGAGCGCCATCACCGCAGAAGCCTGAAGGTGAAGGCAGAATATTTTACAAGAGATCAGGATAAGTGCATTCTTTGCGGTCTTTGCGTGCGGGCCTGCGAGGAGGTAACGGGCCGCGGGGTGCTGGGACTTGTCGGCCGCGGTTTTGATACTACGGTTCAGCCGGCGATGGGCCTTCCGCTGAAGGAAGCAGACTGCATATCCTGCGGCTTATGCGTATCGGTCTGCCCGACAGGGGCGCTGACGGAAAATATGAATGGAATGAAAGCCGTCCCGCTTCCGGAAAATTTCTTTACATATCGCTGCACGCTTTGCAGCGCGGGCTGCGCGCTGCTGGTCTCCCATTACGGAAACGCAGTCCTGAAAGCCGTTCCTCTTCCTGGGAAGGATGCGGATGTTCTGTGTGAGCGGGGGCGCTTCCTGCTTCCGGAACGCTTTACCTTAGGCGATTCTATGGAAGAAGTAAAGACTGCGTTCGGCAGGATTTTGAAGGACGGAGCCGTTTCCACGGGCAAAATCGGAGTCTTGGTTTCCGCCTCCTGCGGGGAACAGCAGATTGAAAAAATTACGGCGTTTGCTTCTGCGCTGATGCCGGCCTTTATTGCATCGAATTCCATGGGAAAGCCGGTTCCGGAGAAGTATGCGGACTCTGTGGATACGGCTGTGAGGAAAAACGGAAAAGGCTCAGGCGTATCTGCGTTAACGATCGGAGTCAACGACGAAATTCTGAAGAAGCACGGCATCGAGCCTCTTACGGCGAAGCAGAAGGCGTGGATTGAAACGGGCGAGATTGAAACGCTGTTTGTTTTCGGCGACGATATTTGGGAGCTTGACACGTCTAAAGTGAAAAACGCGGAACAATTTAAAATTGAGTTTTGAAAAAGACGTTTAACCGATAATATTTTTGCGCTTATCCAAAAATGATGGTACACTGTGGTCGAACAATCTTTGGGAGGCAATTACGGTTCTATGATGCTGAACATAAAAACGCACGTGCAGGGGATGGGAAAGGTTCTTTACGCGTATTTTTTAGCGGTGGCTCTCGGTTGGGCCGCTTTTCCCGTTATTGTCATAGCGCTGTCGCAGTATGCGCAGATCTATGTCGTGCTGAGCGTTTATACGTTCGTCGTGACGCTGGTATTTATCTGTATTCTGTACATGATGATGCATGGCTTTGGGGAATTGGACAGAAAACCGTACCAGTGGGCGCGTTATAATATGAAGGGCTTCGCGTGTGCGGCGGCCGCGTTTGCGCTGATTGTTCTGGCGGAAATCATTATGATTTTACTGGCGGACAAATATATTATCGTAAAACATCCCTACTTTACGATTGCGTCGTTCAACCATTATGCAAAGCTGATTCTGTATATCCCCTTTTTCTGGTTCTACAGAATCATTTCTCCCCCGACTGAGGAGAGCGTGATTCCCGAAGTAACGGAGCTTACCTGTCTTTTCCCGGGAATCATCATTATACTTAGCGCCGGTATCGGTTATATGATGGGATATCATGGGATTCGAATTATCAAAAACCCGCCGAAAAACGAATTTCTGAGAAAGCTGGTTTATGGCGGGCCGAGAAAGAAGAAAAAAATAAAGCTGCCGCCGGAGGAGGATGCGAAATAATGCGGTATGACGCGTTTTATCAGGAAATTCAGAAGATGCTTGAGGAAATTTATCTGAAGGCCGGCAGCATGCAGCTTGAGCAGAAAGAGTTTTTCCGGGAAGCCGATCAGAAAATAGAAGAAAACCGCACGTTTATTGAGGAGCAGACGGCGGACTGGAGCGCGGAGGACTGGAAAAATCTGTTTTTTTACTATGTTGAAAACGGAAATCCAGAAGTGGACGATTTTGTCGGACGGAAGCTGAACGAGACATGCGGCCCGGAATTTTTGCGCGGCTGTATCCGGTCTCATATCGGATTGCTGGAAAATGACATTTATTCTTCCGGAAGCACGGAAGCGCTGCACGGTTCCGATCTCCTCCTTGCAGCAGTAAAGCTCCTGAACCGTATGGGGGAAGGCGGCTCGAATCAAGAGGTTATGGAGGCCTTTTCCGCCTGCAGCAGCATCAACGAACATATTTTGTACGAATTGGCGGAGTATCTGTGCAGAGAATGCGGCGAACAGGTTTGTACGCTGATCGCGGATGATTCTCTGGAGGACGATAAGCTGATTGCGCTTGCATCTGCCTTTGCTTCGCAGGGAAGGCGCGACGATGCGATGTTCCGCGCAATGAAGCAGCGTTTTAAGCGGCTGCCGGACGAGAGCGAGGTAAAAGCGTTGTTCGCCGCCGTCTTCGGCGACTACGGGGAACCGAACGCTATTTTACCAATCAGGAAATATATGAAAAATCTTATTGAGCTTTATCGTGAGAAAAAAGACCGGGAAATTTTCAGCAAAATCATGATGGCCTCCTCTGTCGTAGAGGGACTGGGAGGCTCTGCGCAGGATCTGCTGCCATAAAATTTTACGGCAATTGTGAATATTTGTAAGCCCCCTGTAATATGCTTAATTAAGTAGTATGCAGGGGGTGCCTTTATTGATACTCATAATGAAAAAAACCAACGTAATACTCGGAATCTTGATTTTTGTCCTCGTCGCTGCAATCGTCGCAATCAATATTGGCTTCGGAGCAAAAGGGGACGGCTCGTCCGTAAATGCTTCCGAATATGTTGAAACACTTTCGCCGGCCGGGAAGATCATTGTGCTCGATGCAGGGCACGGAGGAGAGGATCCCGGCGCGGTAAGTGCGTACAGCGGGGCAAAGGAAAAAGACATTACGCTGGTCATCGCGCAAAAAACGAAAAAACTGCTGGAGGATGCAGGATACACTGTCGTAATGACGCGTACCGAGGATGTATTGAATTACGACGACGAAAATTTATCCATGACGGCAAAGCGAAGGCAGGATCTTCTGAAACGAAAGAAAATGATGGACGAAAGCAACGCGGATATCGTTGTCAGCATCCATTTGAATTCTTTCAGTGATTCACAGTATCACGGAGCGCAGACTTTTTATACAAAAGAATCTCTTTCCAGCAAAAAGCTGGCGATCAGTCTGCAGACTGCGCTGAGAGAGCTGCTGGAGCCTGAGAACGACAGGGAGGCCCTGTTAAAATCAGAAGATATTATTATCACGAAAAACTGCAAGGTGACGACCGCCATCGTAGAGTGCGGATTCCTTTCGAATCAGGAGGAGGAAAAGAAACTGGTTGACGATTCCTACCAGACCAAGATCGCGGAAGCCATCAAGGCGGGAATCGACAATTATTTTACCGTGATGGCGCCAAAGGAATAACGGACGAAAAAAGGCGAAAAATTTACGAAATAGGAACGTGCCGGGAAATACTGCTCCCGGCGCGTTTTTTATTTGGCCGTCCGCAGGCGGGAAAAGTGAGCGTTTTCCGCAGGAAATATTCCCGCCGTCGATTTCCGACGCTTTGTGAAGTATTCTTTGCTTGTAGCCGCGAAGGCGGGATCAAAACGGAGGTGTGAGAGGATGCTTGATGTTTGTAACGGCAGATTTTCAGTTCTTGAAATTATTTTGGAGGACAGGCTGTATAAGACTGTGGATACCGCAACCGGAAGTCTGGCGGCAGTGAAGCGATGGGAATCCGGAGATTCCTCTTTTGAAAATGAATTGTCGGCGCTGACATCGCTCCGGCACCCTTCCGTGCCGCAATTTATTTGCAGCTTTGAGGAGGAGGGCTTCAGATATATTGCGGAGGAATGGTTGGACGGCGTTTGTCCGGGACCGGAAATTCCTGCGGAGCAGCTGACGGGGCTTGCCGTCTCGTCCGCGGAATTCCTATTGTTTCTGAGCAACGATATTGACGGCAAGGGGGCTAGGATCCACGGCGACATCAAGCCGTCCAATCTGATTATAAAAGACGGCAGGATCTGTTTTGTCGATTTTGAGAGCAGCATTATAACCGGAACAGAAGCCCCCGACAGCAGTGCTTCCGGGGCTGCGCCGCAGATCGGAAAACAGAGAACTGTCCGGCTTGCCAGTGAATATTTTACCGCACCGGAAGTATTTTACGGAAAGGCATGTGCGCAAAGCGATATCTATTCGCTGGGCATGGTTTTTATCTGGCTGCTGGGAGGGTTCGGATCAAATGGCGCGGATCCGAAGCGAATTCCGGAAGACTGCGCGCTGAAACCGATTTTGATGAAATGCATCTCGTATGAAGCAAAGGACCGGTATCCGGATGCGGCTGCCCTTCTGACAGAGCTGAAGGCGCTTGCAGCGCCTCCCTTGCTCCGAACAGAGGTCAAGCCGCAGTCTCATCAGGCTGTTCGCTTCTCCCTATATGTTGACTGCAATGTTTGCTTTGCCTGGGAACTTGCCGAGACGGCCGCGGTATTTTTCGGGATGAAAACGTGTATTCTGGCCGTAACAGGCAGAACGCAGCGGAAGCTGGACTATTATGCCGTTCGGGATAAATATTACGGAGAAGAAAGCGTCGAAGAAGAAACACAGCCGTATCTTTTCGATTACCGATCGCTGTATCAAAGGGACGCGGAATCATGGCATGCAAAGGGTTTGCTCCATAAGAGAGAAGATTGCATGAATTTATATTTCTCAGGAAGGAGACTCCAGGATGAACTGGAACCGGAAAACGAATTATGTATTTCGGACTTGGTCGCGTGGGGACGCAGCTATTTTGATTGTGTGATTTTTATCACGGACAGATATGACGACAAACCGGCCGTGCGCAACCTGACGGCAAGCTGTGATTATACGATTGCAACGCCTCTGGCCAATGTAGATGATATCGAGGCCTGCAAAAATTATTACGAATGGTTTGGCGGCGACGTTTTGTACGCGGCCTGGGAGTATAACGAAAAATGCAGCCTGCCGGAGGAAAGCATTCTGCTGATGGTAGGAGAAGAAAAATATCTTGGCGCCGTTTCACATGATGAAGCACGAACGCTTAAAAGAAATTTTACCGGGAAGATCCGGCCGATCTTCGGATCGGACGGGAGCGGAAGCGAGACACAATATATTAATATTATCAACCGCTTATTCGGCGCCGCAAGCAACAGAAGGGAAAGGTCGTGTGTGTCTATATGAAAAAGAATATAATTGTAAGAGCCGCAGCGTTTTTGCTGTGTATGGCGTTGGTCGCGGGAATTTATACCTTCCTGGTCATTCCGTCTGTACGGAAAGAAGAAAAAGAACTCTATGAAGAGAAGCTTGCGGCGGAAACGCAGGGATATGTCACGGTGCTAACTTATAACGGCGATACGCCGCTGCTCTCTGATACCATCGTTACGGAAGCAATTGCATCCTACTTTGTAACGGTCCAAATGCCGTCGGGCTGCGTGACATCCGATTACGTTTCCGATTTTGAGGATATCTGCGGGCTTCAGCTGAAATACGCAATCTGCAGAGGTCAGCAGGTATCCTATCAGAATTTTAAAGAATTTTTGAAAGACGCAGAGGGAAACGAACGGCTGAAAGAATTTCGGATTTCCAGCCTTGTTGCGGGACAGGCGCAGCCGGGGCGGTTTGCGGATATTCTGCTCAGTTATCCGGACGGGAGCACAGCCGTCGTCGTCCCCAAAATACAGATCTATGATATTCAACGGGATCCAGAAACGTCCGGAGCGTTTATACAGGATGAAAACGAATGCTACACAGCGGTTTTTGCCGTAACAGATGAAGAATATCGCGATCTTGTAGATGCAGGAAAAGAGGGCGTGCTCGATTTGCGGATTTATATAGATCAAACACAGGACGCCTCTCTGAAAACATATCGTCCGGTTTCGGTCGTACTTGGCGAGGTTGTCCCATGAGCTATCTTTCTTCTCCAGCCTGGGCGGGACTGGCGGATATCGTGTCCGAAAGCCTGTCGGACAGCACGCGTTTTGCAGAAACATATCATACGGATAGAATTCATGCGGAGAAAGCAATCCGCACCTTTACGGGATTAAAGGACCTTGCCGCTTTGGGCAGCAAAGCAGCAAGACAAAATATCGTAGATTACTATATTCGTTTAATGGAATCCTATGATCGCGATAAACTTAACGGCTTACTTAACGGAGCAGTCAATTTTCGAGAAATAGACCAAAACGAAGCGGAAATAATTTTTGAATTACTTCTTGCCAATTTCTCGTTTGAAGAAATTCTGCAGACGTATCGTGAATACAGCAATAACATCAGCGTCATGGAGGAAACCTTTCTGAGAAGCGCCGCTATAGAACTGCAGCGCAGAACAGGCTTTTTGAAGCGCTATGAAAAGAAGCGCGAGCAGCTGAATTTTGTTTGTATCCTGCTGTATGCGGTCAGTTACGGCCAAAGCTGCATAGAATCTCTGCAGTATATGGATATCAACGAAATCGGCATTTTAAATAAGAATTATATTTATGTAATTTGGAAGGGACTCAAAATTCGCCTGAAATTTCTGTGCTTTGAAAATCCGGGAACCATCGTCAACATCCAGAAGAAGACGACACAGCGATCCGCACTGAACTATGACATGCAGAATCCCATCGTTGTGACATCAAAAAACAATTCCAACCGCATCAGCGCAGCGGGGTACGAGGTAACACCGGGCGACGGAGATTTTTATTACAATGAACGCATCTTTAACCTGAATGTCGTTTCGCTCGAAGACCTTGCGGAAAAGTATCGGACGGTCGATCAAGACATGATTACCTTTCTGAAATATAACCAGAAGGGGCGCGGAAGCTTTATCGTTTCGGGATCGGATATGGGCGTAGGCAAAAGCACCTTTTTGCTGTCGATGCTTGGGGAATACCCTAATTATTGGGGGATCGGGATTCTAGATCAGCAGAACGAGCTGCAGGCGGGGATTAAATACCCTGACAAAAATGTAATTACATTGGTGGAGAACACGAAGCGTGATCTTGCCCAGAGCTTTGCTTACTTGCTGAAGACCTCGCGGGATATCCTTGTAGTAAGTGAAATTACGCTGCCTGAGGAGGTTTCGGAGCTTATTAACGCTGCGCTTCGGCTTAACGCCGGCGTCAGTGCGACCATGCATTCGTTTTCTCCGAGGGAGGTCATTCCGAATCTTCGAAATCTGATGATGAAAACACCCATGTATCAAGATAAAAATACGGCCGAGGAAGATATTGCGGGATGCATTGACCTAATCATTCATTTAAGTCGGCTTGAGACCGGCAGAATCGTAGTGGACAGCATCCATGAGGTCTGCTCAGATCTTTCTTGGAAGGAACCGATTCATGGCGATCTGGGCCTGCCAGAGAACGATTGCGATTTGAAGGAAAGCGAGCTGCTTCGGATTCTTTTGATGCGGCTTGGCGTCCGGTATATCGGGAGTCTGCTTGCAGGAAAGTCATATTATTTAAAACCGATTTTTCGATTTAATAAGACGCTTGGCGAATCCGGCGCATGGGAACTGGTCGAAGCGCCTTCCGATCAATATTTTCAGAAGATGAGCCGATATGCCGGCGATCAGTCTACCGAGCAGATTTGGAAGCTGTTTCAGTCAAGGGGGCGAATACGAGAAAATGGATAGGTTGTTTTTTGCTTTTTTATTATCGGGAGGCCTTTGCTGCTGTGTTTTTTTTATTTCCGGCTGGTTTCTTCAGCGACACCGTGAAAAGCGGTATGGCAGGATTTCCTCTTCCGTATTTCTGGAGCGGTATGCGAATCGCCTCTACCGGATTTTTTCCAGAAGCAAAAGCTTTGTAAAATTCAATAATGAAATTGCATATAAAATATCCGTATTCAATACGCTGTCCTTCGACAAAAACCGGCTGCTCAGCGCGGCCGGGATATCTGCCCTCGGACTTTTGCTGTGTGCGGCGTCTGCCGCTATTCTTGTTATATACATGCCGTATTGGTATATTGCACTTGTGTATATTATTGTTTTTAATACCTCGGTTCTATTTGCCCTGCAGCTGGTTTTTGAGCTGATCATGAACCGGCAGCTGAAGCGTATGCCGGAAGCGCTGCGGATCCTGCAGTCCCGCTTTTTATCAAAGGGAAGCATCGCTAAAGCAATCCATGTAAGCCTTCCTGATCTTCCGAAGGGGATCAAATCAGAAATGCTCCGGATTTACAATGCGCTCAAGCAGAACGAACAGGAAAAGGCAAAAGAAACATTCAGAGAAATCGATAAAAAATATATGAATGAACATATGTCGGTTTTGCTTGATCTCATTTGGCTGGCGCACTATAACGGCGGAGCCGAAACGATTAAGGATCAGTTTGACGCCATGATCCGCGACGTTCTAGAGGACTTGGAGAACCAGCAAGATTTGCGGGGCGCCTCGATGAGCTACATTATAATGTCGGTATTATTTATGGCGGCCTTGCCTGCCGTGAGACTCTATAATGCCTCGGTACTTGCTCCGGCCGAGCTGCAGTATTATGAAACGCGCGGAGGGATGCTTCTCGCAGCGGGCTATATTGGCTTTCTGCTTTTGCTGATCGCCGTTTTATTCTATTTAAAGAAGAAAGGGTGACGTACCATGAAAAAGGAGGGCTCAAAAAAATATTTGCAGGGAAGACTGCTGCTCCTGCTTTGTACGTTTCTGACCGGCGTCGCCGTGATTATAACGGACCTTCTGATTGGTGTTTCCGGCGCAGAGACCGTATTGTTAAAAATAACGGGCGTCGTTATATTATCCTGTCTTTCCTTTTATATTCCGGATCTGACGCATGCGATCGGCAAAAGCGGCAGAATTTATCATAAACGCAGGGAGCTCCGCTTTCTGAAAAAACTTTTCCTCATGAGCGGAAGCGTTAAACCGGTCGACTATATGCAGGTGGTAAACGCCATGTATGAACGTTCTTACTATTACAGACAAGATCTCGAACGGATTATGGATGTGCTTAGAAAAAGCAGTATTGATAAAGAGGACTTTTTCAGCGAGCTCCTGGAGGAAAGCGCAGATTTGGATTCGAAATTATTTTATGAAAAATTAAGCATCGGATTTCTATATGACTTCGATCTGGCTGTACGCAACATAGAGGCGGACTTCGTCCAGGAAAAACGTGCCTACGCCCGCTTTATCAAAAAGCGCGTCAACTTTATCCATATTATTGGGATCACAGGATTATTTGTTGCGATGGCCGTTCTGCTGATATATATGCTTCAGCCCTGGCTGAAATCTATGAATCTTCAATTCTTTTAACGAGGTGCGTGAATATGGATAAAATTATTTCAGAAATTATAATCGGGGCCGTCATTCTGACGCTGCTGGTTTCCGTTATTCCGATCTATCGGAGCAGCGCGCAGCTGGTTCGCTCTGCAGGTGAGAAAATGGATGAAAATGAAAACATAAAGGAGGTGACGCTCGGAAGACTGCCTGCGGCGGGGGATTTCAGTTCGGGACGATATCTGCTCGAACTGCTTGATTACTGTGCAGATCGGTATCAGTTTCTCGTTTCTGTAAAATTTTCGGATAAAACCTATCAGTTTCGCGAAGAAAATTACACGGAGGCGGCGGATGTGATCAAGAATGATATGCTTTTTGTGCTTTCCGATGTAAAAAAGGAGGATGCGTTCCTTGCGCTGTACTTTTCGTACCAAAGTGCAGACGGAGAGCGGAACGAAGCATAAAGCCACCGTTATAAATAAAAATTTATTAGGGGGAATTTTTATGGAAAAAGTAATTGCGACAATTGTAATTATTGTACTGACAATGGGGTTAATCAGTTATGCCATTATCGGACAGATGGGCGGATTTCGGGACACTGCTGATGTAGTGACCGAAGAGGAAAGCCGGCTTAATATTATGCTGAAGGACAGCACCGTGGTTCCTCTGAGTACAGTTAAGAATTATATTAATAAAAGCTCTTCCGGAGGATATACCGTAAACGTAGACGGCGACCGGGTAGAGCAAACGGGCGATCTGACGGACTATAACGAAAATACGCTGTTTACTATGAGCAAAACATACGACGAATACGGGAAAATTACCGTTATTTCTTTTACGCTGAAGGACCAGTCCTTTGCAAAGGCCACGTAATTTGATCAAATGAACCATGTATTAATGAGATACAGGCTCATTAATGCATGGTTTCTCCCGGAGGGCGAAAAATGAGCGGAAAATTTATTGCTTATGTACTGTCTGTTTTTACGTTTTTCTATCTTTTGCTGATAAGCATTTCTTTTTTGCTGTTTATGGGCGTTAGGGAACGTGTGAACGATATTTGTTATGATATCGCTGAAAATATCAGCACGAAGGGCATCGTGTCTTCGGAAATCTTTTCATATCTCGAAAGCAGTCTCGCTGGATATGGAGAATATGATTTGAATATTACGTTGGAAAAAAATTTGGGAGAAAATACATCCGCATTTTATTATGGAGCGGAACAGGTCAAGGACATGCCGCTAAGCAGCGGCGATCGTGTTACAATTTCTGCAGAAGATACAAATCCCTCCCTGTTCGAAAAACTTACCGGGACGGATCTGCGGGTTTCAGCGGTAAAAATCGCCATTGTAAATTAGTGCAATAAAGGGAGGAAATCATGCAGCAGCTGCTTTGCTTTTTCGTATCGATCTTTTTGTTTGCGGGAGCTTTTTTGAGCTCAGTTTCTTCACTAACAGCCCGGCAGCAATATAGACTTTCGAAACAGAATTTAAATCTTACGGGAAGAGAGCTTATCAATCATATCAGCATTAATTTGGACGGAACGATCTGTGTTGATGAAGCTGCCATGCTGGAATGCGTCTCGGAGCTTCATTTCCCGGGGAAGATATTGGGCGGGATTTTTGCATACAAAAACAGAATGGCCGTTTTAAAAATGGATGACGGAGCAATCATCAAACGGGAATTTTCCACACAGAGCATGCGAGAACAGAATAAAATTAATACCGTTAATAATATGCTGCGTTTTATTTTGGACGACAGATCGGAAGGGCTGGAAATCAATATTTCCTCAGAGGGCTCCAACGATTATCTGACGGAAGAGCTTTTTAATAAATTAGAGGAAAACACCGTATTTATTATAGGCTATGAAAAAAATATGGTATTTCTGTCCGGCTTTATCTTAGAATCACAGACTTATCCACAATCTTTTGTGGATAAGTAAGGAAAAAGCTGTGGATTATTCAAATCGCTTTATTCACACGCAAAATTGTAAAAACATGCAAAATATAGGTAAAAATCAAAGTAATCCACAGAAAAGCTGTGGATAAATGACCTGAATTTGTGGATAAGTGTATGAATTCTTGTGGAATAGCTTGTAGATATTTCAGATAGGAGATAAGAAGAAGCCCAAAAAATACAAGTCTGTTACTGAAAGTCAATCGATTAAAATCTTTTACTGTAAGTTCATGTTTCTGTGCTATAATCCCCCTCGGAGGCGATATTGTGGATTTATGCAGCGGAGATCCTGCAAAGCTTAAAGAAATTGAATGCTTTTTACTGGACATGGACGGAACGATATACCTTGGCAATACGCTGATTGATGGTACGCTTGCCTTTTTGGATATCCTGAGAAAACAAAATAAAAGAGCGATGTATATAACGAATAATTCTTCAAAAGCGACGAGGCAATATGTAGAGAAACTGGCGCGCCTTGGAATTGCTTCCGGAGAAGAGGATTTTTTTACCTCTGTCAATGCGCTTGTTTATGAATTAAATAAAAAACATCCGGGCGCAGCTTTGTTTCTGCTTGGCACGCCGGCGCTGGAGGAATATTTATCGGAAAATGGGTTTAAAATAATAAAAGAATACTACCCTGAACCGGAAAAACGGCCGGATTTTGTCGTGCTGGCGTATGATACGACGCTGACGTATGAGAAGCTCCGCATTGCCTGCGATTATATTACGGACGGGGTTGAATATTGGGCAACGCATCCCGATACGGTTTGCCCGGTAAGCGGCGGCCGCTCCGTTCCCGACGCCGGTTCCTTTATGGAATGTATTCAAAGCGCAACGGGAAAGCGTCCCTCGTTTATTGCGGGAAAACCTAACCCGTGCATGATCCGGGTTATCATGGAAAAATACGGCTATTCCCCGGAACAGATTGCAGTAATCGGAGATCGGCTGAATACAGATATTTTATCGGCGATCAATGCTGGCGTGAAATCAATTTGTGTTTTAACAGGGGAAGCAAAGCTTGAGGATATTGAAAATACGCCGCAGGAACGGCGGCCTATGTATGTGTTTTCAAGTATAAAGGACGTTTACCGCATTTTAAAAAATTGATTGCAGGCGCTTCGACGGCCAAGAGTTGTCATTTTTTTACAACAATGCTATACTTGCACAGATCGGGAAATATTAATGATAAGCGATCTCCGTGCGGGAGATGTTGGAGTTGGTACAAATGAAAAATTACGAGCAATATAAAAGACTGTTTCGCTTGTGTCTTGTAGCGCTGCTTTTTGCCGCGGAAATGCTTTTGTATTGGTATGTCTGGAAGGAATATTACAGTGAACTGATGGAAATTACCTATGCTCGGCTCGGGCATTGGATGATGGTCGCCGTATACGGAGTGGTTCTTTGTATTTTTACGGCGATTTTTGGGGGATTAAAAATCGGTTATCTGCGCAACTTTAATATGGTATATGCGCAGTCGCTTACATGCATCTGCTCCAATATTTTGATTTATCTGCAAATTGTTTTGCTGACAAAACATTTTTATACCGTTGTTCCGCTGCTGCTCATGACGCTTGTCGAGATCGTTGTAATTTCTCTGTGGAGTCCGCTTTCTCTGTTTCTATATAGAAAGATTTATCCGCCCAGACATGTGCTCCTGGTGTACGGAGAACGCTGGACACACAGTCTGATGGATAAATTTAATACGCGCAGCGATTGCTTTTACGTTTCAAAAAGGATTCATATTTCGGAAGGTCTTGATAAAATTTTCGCTTTGACGCATGAATATGAAGGCGTCATAATATGCGACGTTCCGTCTGAAGTTCGGAATAAAATATTGAAATACTGCTATGACTGTTCGATCAGGACGTATACGACGCCTAAGATTTCGGATATTCTTGTACGTAGCGCCGAAGGGCTTCATCTTTTTGACACTCCGCTGCTCCTTTCGAGAAACAGCGGCTTAACGGTTGAACAGCGGTTTGTAAAACGTTTTTTTGATATTTTGCTTTCTCTGATCGCTATCGTTGTACTGTCACCGCTGATGGGGATCATCGCGCTGGCCATTAAGCTGGATGATAAGGGACCGGTTTTTTTCAGACAGGACCGCTGTACGAAGGATGGAAAGATTTTTTCGATATTAAAATTTAGAAGCATGATCGTAGATGCGGAAAAGGAAGGGGCTGTGATCCCTGCGGTTGATAACGATCCCAGAATTACCCGTGTTGGAAGAGTCCTCCGGAAAATCCGCGTCGATGAACTTCCGCAGCTGTTTAATATTTTAAAGGGTGATATGAGTGTGGTTGGGCCGCGCCCTGAGCGTGTCGAGCATGTCAGAAAATATACTGAGGAAATCCCAGAATTTAAATTTCGCGAGAAAGTCAAGGCCGGCTTGACCGGCTATGCACAGGTATACGGGAAATATAATACCACGCCGTATGATAAGCTAAAGCTCGACCTTATGTATATTCAAAGCTACAGTATTTTACTTGATCTGGAGATTCTCTGCAAGACAATCAAGACGCTGTTTGAAAAAGAAAGCACGGAGGGCTTTGCCGAGCAAGAGGAATGCGGCTCTGATTGCGAAAAAAAGCGAGATGCGGAGAAAAATAACGGAGACCGCGGGGCATAATACCTAACGGTTTATATATGCTGCAATACTGAACTGTTATTGACATATTCCAATAATGGATTATAATACATAGGAAGATGCGTTTGGGGAGGTGCAGAATGGCCAGACCATGTAAATGCAGATGTATTTGCGCTTTGCCGGAATTTACCCAATTTGGCCCGGAACCACGCGGGGGAAAAGACCGGGAGGAGGGATTGATCCTGCTTGGTGTCGATGAGTTCGAAGTAATCCGACTCATTGATTATATGGGCTTTACGCAGGAGCAGTGTGCAGAGCGCATGAATGTCGCCCGAACGACGGTTGCCAGGATGTATGATGCCGCACGGTGTAAAATAGCAGAAATGCTGGTACGCGGAAAAAAATTAGCGATTACTGGCGGCAAAGTCGCGATCTGTAAAACGATTCGGCCCGAGTGCGCGCACGAACCGTTTTGCTGTCATAGAAAAAAGGATTAAAGAACGGAGGATTTTTATGAAAATAGCGATTCCTTATGAAAACGGAAAGGTATTCGGTCACTTTGGACATACGGAGGCATTTAAGCTTTATGAGACTTCAGACGGGAAAATAACAAAGATGGAAATTCTCTCCACCGATGGTCAGGGACATGGAGCTTTGGCCGGATTTTTAAAGGGGAATGGTGTGGATTTGCTGATTTGCGGCGGAATCGGAGGCGGAGCAAAGACTGCTCTGGCCAATGCCGGGATTCAGGTTCTTGCAGGCGTTTCCGGAGCGGCGGACGCTGCGGCAGAGGCATATTTAAACGGCACGCTTACCTGGTCCGACGGCGTTACCTGCAGCGGGCATGGGCAAGGCGAGGCGGAAGAACGCCATTCCTGCGGCGGCGGACACGGCTGCAGCTGCAAAAATGGCTGAATGGGATGCGACGGGGAAAGAACAGAGAAAATTTTAATCATCGGCGGTGTTGCGGCCGGAACAAACGTCGCGGCAAAAGTTAAACGGCTAGACAGAAACGTGGAAGAACCGGCCTGACGGAGACGGCGGTAAAAGAGGCCGGCTATCAGGTAGAAACCGTAACGGTGGTGACGGATGATAAAGCCCATTACGATCCGGACTCTTCTTTTTTTATAACGAAGCTGATTGCGGATGCAAAGACGCCGCCGCTTGCTTGGCCTTCAGGTGCTTGGTTCGGGAGCTGTCGATAAAATGACGGATATTGCCGTAACTGCGATTTCGATGAATGCGGCTTTGGAGGATTTTTAAAGCCTGGACGATGCTTATGCTCCTCCGTTTTCTACGGCGCTCCATCTTTTCTGCAGGCCGTGTAACGTTCCGCCGAATAAATTGAGCGGAGATCTTGTCAGCATGACTCCCGCGGAATATTTAAACGGGGCGGGCAGGAGTCGGAGGATTATCGATACCAATCCAAGGCCTGTGATTCCCGGAGCAACCTATGTCGATCTGACACAGATAAACGGATCGATCGAAGAAATTGGTAAGGATGAACCGCTTTTGCTCGTCTGCACGCGTGAAAAACAAGCATACTTTCTGCAAAATCGTTTAAAATATTACAGATATCAAAATACGAAGGTTTTGGAGGGCGGCGTTACTTTTAATGAAGTGCATGCTTTCGGACAATAGGCCGGTGACGGGGGAGAGCCCGACCTTCCGATATTAATAAAATTTTATTGACGAATTTTTTCTTTATGGTATAATAGCGAAGCTCGGTTATTATATGTGGAGATATACCCAAGTTGGCCGAAGGGGCGCCCCTGCTAAGGGTGTAGGTCGGGAAACCGGCGCGAGAGTTCAAATCTCTCTATCTCCGCCAGCGGGAGGTCCTTATAGGATCTCCCATTTTTCTTTGCCCAAATCCTATCTTTTTGCTCCGACAATCTTTGGCTGGACACATTTCGCTCGAACTCTTTCTTTTTGATATTAATGTATCGTTTCTCACGGCATCTATTTTAGTCTACTTTTCTAGGTCTGCGGGCAGCAATTGCAGCTGTAATTTTTTTGTTTTGAAGTTTTGTGACTGCGTTTATAGCAGGCACCTATTTTGTAACGGCCAGACACGTCGCAGGCGGCGTCGCACTTTGCTTACAAACACGCTCACCAGCATGAGGGGTATTCCCCTTTTGGGGGATTTTCCTGCGAGGCTTGGCTTAACGAAGCGACTGCGGAATGGGCGTCTTTATTGTTTGCACTGAAAAACAAGGATGATCAGCTCTTTCATTATATCTTGCAGCCTAAAATCGAGCGGGTTACTACACTGCCGCCGATAAAAACGCTTGACGGATCTCGGCCTGATGGAGTGCATGATAAAGGGACGATGCTTTTTTATAAAATTTATAACGATATTGGATTTGAAAGCATGAAAAAGGCCATTAGATGTTTTACAGAGTTGGAGAATAAAAATACATATGAATATCTTAACGCTCTGCGGAGCCGTGAGTTTGCAGAGGCCGCTGATGTGACTGAAGAAAATTTGGAAAAGTAAAATTATTTATAATACAGGGAATACGCCATTGCCCATTCGTTTTGCGCCCAGTCGTTGTGGAGTGTGCTGCTTACATTTTTCGTGACCGCAACGGTGTTAGGGACAGAACCTTCGGCAGATGGCATTCCGCGTGGTGTTGATGGTATATAGACAGCCTGGACCGCTGAAAACCTGAAGCGGAAGAAATTGGCGTCCAGACATCTCTTCCGCACTGCGGTGAACGTATGGTATAATGATAAAATAACCGCGCCGTAAGGGAGGGAGAAGCCGTGATCATAAGCGTCAGCAGACGAACCGATATTCCTGCGTTTTATTCAGAATGGTTTTTCAACAGGCTGAAAGCGGGAGAGGTATTGGTGCGAAATCCAATGAACGCCCGACAGATCAGTAAAATCAAATTAACGCCGGACGCGGTCGACGGCATTGTATTCTGGACTAAGAATCCCGCACCTATGCTGGATCGGCTCTACCTTCTTAAAGATTATACATACTATTTTCAATTTACGCTCAATGCATACGGAAAGGAAATTGAAAGCGGCGTTCCATCAAAGAACCGCTTTGTGATTCCGACCTTTCAACGCCTGTCGGATTTGATCGGTCCAGATCGCATTGTCTGGCGATATGATCCGATTTTTCTGAACGAAACGTATACAATAGACTACCATATCTATTATTTTGAAAAATTGGCCAGACGCCTTTCTCCCTATACAAGAAAATGCACCATCAGCTTTCTTGACTCATATCGAAATACAGAAAGAAAGCTTGCAAGTCTGTCGATTCGCGAGCTTACGCCTGCGCTTCAGGATTTGCTTGCAAAGAATCTGTCGGAAATTGCGCATAGCTGCGGGCTGCAAATGGACACCTGCGCAGAAGAGATCGATTTGCAGCAATATGGCATACAGCATGCCAGGTGTATTGACGACCGGCTCCTTGCAAAGCTCTCGGACCGCCCGATAAACGCCAAAAAAGATAAGAATCAGCGGCTTGCATGCGGCTGCGTGGAAAGTGTAGACATCGGCGCATATAATACGTGCCGATATGGATGCCTGTATTGCTACGCAAATTTCAGTCCGAGCGCATTTCACGCCAACAGGGGCAGACAGGATCCTAAAGCGCCTCTGCTGATCGGGGAGGTCAGACCTGAGGACCGGATTACAGAACGCAAAATACGCTCCTGCAGTGCAAAGAAATCGAAACCGGGTGTCTAAGGCCGCTGCTTTTATATACCTAAAGGTGTGTTTATTTCGTTTATTCCTTAACAAACTTGTCAAGTAAAAAATTTTTTCTTATAATATAGAAGATATCTGTGCAAATCGAATCATACCATTTGTTTCTGCTCAGCATATATAAAGAAAGGTTTTTATATTATTATGAGAAAGAAATATTTGCAGCAAAATGTATATGAAGCGTTGCAAGATCGCTTGAAGTTGATATTTGAAGAATTTGATAATATTTACGTCTCTTTTTCCGGCGGCAAAGACAGCGGACTGCTCCTGAACCTGGTAATGGATTACAGAAACCGGTATTATCCCGAGAAAACGCTCGGCGTCTTTCATCAGGATTTCGAAGCGCAGTATACCGTAACATCGGAATACATCGAGCGGACTTTTGAACGCCTGAAGGGGCAGGCGGAGCTGTATTGGGTATGCCTCCCGATGGCGACCAGAACGGCGCTCAGCAGCTATGAAATGTACTGGTATCCCTGGGACGATACCAAACAGGAGAGCTGGGTACGCGAAATGCCCAAGAAAGAGTACGTTATTAATCTTGAAAATAATCCTATTACCACATACCGGTACCGTATGCATCAGGAAGATCTTGCCAAACAATTCGGGCGCTGGTATCGAATGTCGCACGGCGACGGGAAAACGGTATGTCTTCTTGGAATGCGCGCGGAGGAATCGCTGCGAAGATACAGCGGCTTTTTAAATAAAAAATACAGATATCAAAACGAATGCTGGATTAGTAAGCAATATAAAGACGTTTGGTGCGCGTCGCCTTTATATGATTGGCTCCTAAGCGACGTATGGCATGCCAATTATCTTTTCGGTTATGATTATAACGGCTTATACGATCTGTATTATAAGGCGGGACTCAAGCCGTCGCAGATGCGCGTCGCTTCCCCGTTCAACGATTACTCCAAAGATTCGCTGAATTTATACCGCGTGATTGATCCGGAAATATGGGTTCGGCTCGTAGGACGCGTCCGCGGAGTTAATTTTGGCTGTACTTATGGAAAAACGAAAGCGATGGCGTACCGGAATATTTCCCTCCCCGAGGGACATACGTGGAAATCCTATACGCTGTTTCTTTTAGACACCCTGCCCGCCAGACTTCGGAGCAATTACATCAAAAAATTCAACAAGTCCATTCAGTTTTGGCATGAAACGGGCGGAGGTCTGGATGAAGACGTCATAGAAGAGCTGAACGAACACGGCTACCATATCCGAAGAAATGGATTTTCCAATTATACGCTGGGAAGAAAATCGCGCGTTATCTTTGTCGGACCGCTTCCGGATCATACCGACGATATTAAAGGCACGAAAGACATTCCCAGCTGGAAAAGAATGTGCTATTGTATTCTAAAGAACGACCATACCTGCCGGTTTATGGGCTTCGGCATTACCAGGCAGCAGCAGAGGCGCATCGATGTGATTCGGCGCAAATACAAAAGTCTCGAGGAATTAAACAATGGAATATAAAAGTCCCGCTTACAATATTATTGCAGTACCGATCGAAAAAATACAACCGAATACCTATAACCCCAACGCAGTAGCGCCGCCCGAGATGAAGCTTCTTTATGAAAGCATTAAAGCAGACGGATACACAATGCCCATCGTCTGCTATTACGTAAAGCAAAAGGATATTTATCTGATTGTTGACGGATTCCACCGCTACCGAATCATGCTGGAAAACCCGGACATCTACGAAAGGGAACAGGGCCTTTTGCCGGTTTCTGTAATCGACAAGCCTCTGGATCAGAGAATGGCAAGTACGATCCGCCATAACAGGGCGCGCGGAAGCCACGACGTCGATTTGATGAGCAACATCATTAAAGAGCTTCATGAGCTGGGCCGGTCTGACGAGTGGATTTCGAAGCATCTTGGGATGGACAAGGACGAAATTCTTCGCCTGAAACAGATTACCGGACTTACCTCGCTGTTTAAAGACGTGAATTTCGGCCAGGCATGGAAACCGGCTCCGGAAGACGAGGAAACGGAATAAATCTGCAGCTTGCTTTTCTTAATATTTCGGATATAATGATGCGGGTATCATGAGAAAAATATAGGAAAAGGAGCGAAGAAAGATGATCTGGTCCAATCCCATCGTATATCCGCAAAGCGTCGAACAGGGCAGAGGCTTCCGCGATCCTTTTTTTCTGAAGGAGGGGGACTGCTGGTATCTGACCGGCACGATGTATCCGCATTTCGAAGGAGACAAGGGCGCCAGGGAACGCACAAGGGGTGTGCCGCTCTATCGAACGAGGGATTTTGTTCATTGGGAACTGATCGATATCATCTTAAAAAGACCGGATCCCTCCGAAGGAAAATGGTATCAGAATTACTTCTGGGCGCCGGAGCTTTTTCTTTACAACGGCAGGTATTATCTGACGGTAAGCTGTTCGCGACGCGGTCATTATGAAAAGGATGCCGGCGTGGACGGACTTCAGGCCGTCTGCCTTGCTGTCGCCGACCGGATTGAAGGTCCGTATCAGGTTCTTACGGAAAAGGAGCCGCTTCTCATTGGAAATGACGCGCATTTATTTCGAGACGAAGACGGCAGGGTATACCTGTTTGCCAGCGGGATCATATGTGCGGAAATCGATCTGGAGCACGCCCGGCTGACAGGACGACCGCAGCAGATCGTAACGCCCGTCGCCGGTTCCCGCGCGTGGAACGGGCAGCGAGACGGCGTCGGCTTCGAGGGGCCCTATGTTATAAAAAGGAACGGAAAATACCTTCTGTTCTACTCGACGTGGGCCAGAGGCTATGAAATCGGGATCGCAGAATCCTCTGCGGATTCGCCGCTGACGGGCTGGCGGCTGCAGAAGGCTCCGTTCTATGGCGCTATGAACCGGGAAAGCTGCCGCCATTACGGCGCCGAATACGAGGAAGGGTATTACGCATATAACTATCGCGAAGCGGGACATAACAGCGTTTTTCTGGGACCGGACGGCGGAGATTGGATTGCCGCGCATGTTTTTGAGCATGGAGACGGGGATGACCGGATCAAGCTTGCGATCGACCGCCTGCAGTATGAAGAAGGAACCGCTTGCGTAAGAGATCAGAACGGCAAGCTGGTAAACGGTCCCACACATGGACGGCAGTTTATTGATTCCTCACACCCGCCTTATGCCGCCGCATGCAAAGCGCTGGATACCTGGGCCTGGTGCCGGATCGGAGAAAGCTATAAACCGCCGGAGAAAACGGAGCTTTTATTTGAAAACGGCTGGAGGAAAAGCTGCGGCGTGTCCTGGGAAGGCGCTGCTGATCTTTCCCGGGAGGGAACCTCTGTCATAAACGGCTCTGTTTTCTATGAAGGAACAGAATATCCGTGTAAACTTACGGTTTCGGTACAGAAAGAGCTGCCGAATAGAAAGGAGACGATGCAGCTATGAATCCACTTTTGCCTAGAAAATTTTTTATCCCGGATGCCGAGGCGCATGTAATGCCGGACGGACGCCTGTATTTATACGGTTCGTGCGATATTTCCGGAAAAAAGGAATATTGCGGAAATGAATACCGCGTTTTTTCTACGGATGATCCGCAGCTGTCGCGCTGGACGGATCACGGGGTTTCGTTCCGCAATACACAGGATGAGCCCGGAATCCCGTGGCGGCCCGGCGTTCCGCTTTATGCGCCTGATGCAGCGGCCCGGAACGGCAAATATTATCTGTATGCCTGCGGGCAGGACGCGTTTGAGGGCGTTGCCGTATCCGACCGGCCGTACGGCCCGTTTTCCGAGGCGAAGCCGATTGCCGGCGCCGACGGAGACAGCATCGATCCTGCGGTTTTTGTCGATGACGACGGGCAGGCGTATTATTTATGGGGACAGTTTTCTTTAAAAGGCGCGCGGCTCCGGGAGGATATGTGCAGCATTGAAGAAGACAGTATTGTCACGGGACTCCTTACGGAACAGGAGCACGGCTTCCATGAGGGCGCGTCCCTGCGCAAACGCGCGGGAAAATACTACATCGTATATACGGATATTTCCCGCGGGAAAGCGACCTGCATGTCATACGCCGTGTCCGACCGGCCGCTGGGCCCTTATCGTAAGGGCGGAGTTATTATCGATAATATATATTGCGATCCCTGCACCTGGAATAACCACGGCTCTATTGAAGAATATCAGGGGCAATGGTACGTTTTCTATCATCGTTCTTCTCAGAACGGTTTTACCTGCAGGCGTGTTTGTGCCGAGCCGATCACTTTTCTGGAGGACGGTTCTATTCCCGAGGTGGAAATGACGTCTCAGGGCCCGTCGGGCCCGATCTGCGCGTTCCGCGAAATTGATGCTTCAGTAGCCTGCCGGCTTAAGGGAAACGGATATATTGCGCCGGAAGGCACTCCGGAGAACCCGAATAACGAAATTCTGACACATTGCGGCGGAGGGAACTGGACGCAGGACTGGGCGGAGTACCGGTATCTTGATTTTTCGGACGGCGCGCGCAGCTTGCTGATTCGTGCGCGCGGGAAAGGCGTCATTTCTGCTTTTTCCGGCGGCGACGGTATTTTGGGAAGCTGTAAAATAGATGCGGACGCGTTTACCGTCTATCGGACGGAACTTCAAATTTCGCTGACGGGAGTCCGGCCGTTCTGGTTGCTGTTCGATGGTCAGAACATCGGCGTGGATTCGTTTTGGTTTGAATAAAATTTTTTCGGATTACGCACGGGTATTGAAGCAGAGTGGCGTGCGGCGATTTATAATGACAAGGAGCAATCATAGATTTGATGCTCCTTGTTTTATTATTTAATCACATTTGCATTAAAGATGAACAAAAAATGAAATTAACAGTTGACAACTTGCGGTTTGAATTTATAATTTATAATTATATACATAGTATTAAAGAGTATAACAGGGAAACAAAGAGAAAGGTTATGAAAAGCGCGATTTCGCTGATTCGCTGTGATTATATAATGCATCATTAAAATATTTTATTATAAGTGATGCCTGTTAATTGGGAGGTGAGCTTATTTGTACATAGTAAGGGCGGAACTGAAACGCTGCTTTGGCCCGGGAATTCTGATTCCGGCTTTATTGCTTTCTTTTTTTGCCGGATATATATTATATGAGCTGCATGATGATTATGACAGCAGTTATTGTTTAACGGCTGATGAAATAAAAACGGAATACGTGATTGCCTGCGATTTGATTACCGGCGGATACTCAAAAACGACCGATCTGCTTACTCGATATAAAGAATTGGTTGCTTCTGCCGATAAAATCATTGCCTCTCGCAAAGAATTATATGATCTTGGAATTACAAATTACAATTTGAATATCAGTAAATTATGACCTCTCAACAGAGGTTACAGTGTTTTAATAAAATCCTCCAAAAGCCCTGAAAATAAAGGATTTATCGCAATGTGTTCTCCTTATCTCTTTATACGGTTACACACAAGTTTACTCTTTCCCTCCTTGCTCATAAGGGCAAATACAAGGGCAAGAAAATCTCATAACAAGAATAAACATAAGTGTGGCAATCGGAGAACTGTGATGTATGTGCGAATATATTATAACGGAGGATTTTTCAATGGACAAGTACATTTACGATGATAAAAATGGTCTGTGGTATGAACTGCAAGGAGATTATTATATCCCATGTCTTATCTTACCAGCCGAAAAAGAACAGCCTATTGGTTTGTGGGGACAGCGGCACTTGCGGTATCTGAAAGAATACCGCCGAGCCACCTACATAACCTTGTTCACAAGCGGCAGACTGAACAATTACCTTGCTGACATCGACAGGCAGGCGCAGGAACGCATGGAAAGGCTCACAGAGCAGATGAAACGGGTGCAGGGTATTACGGAGCAGTTAAAGGCGGAAAACGCTTTGGAATGGACACAGAGAATGAATAACATACGGGCGTGTGCAAAGGAGATTGTGGAAAAAGAAATCATCTTTGCATAAGAAGACAGCGGTAGGATTTAGTTTTCCTACCGCTGTTTCACTTAAATCAAAAAAATATATTGACATTTTTCTATGTGTTGCATATAATAACACATAGACATTTATCTATAGGAGGTGATTGAGAGAGATGGATGAAAAAAGAATTGCGGCAATTTTCAAAGCGTTTTGTGATGAAAACCGCATTAGGATTATAAAACTGCTGCGTTCAGGTGAAAAATGTGCTTGCAAGTTGCTAGAAGAAATCAATGTCACGCAGCCTACGCTTTCCCACCATATGAAAATTCTTTGTGACGCTGAAATAGTTGTCGGGCGCAAAGAGGGAAAATGGACACACTATTCTATTTCAGAAAAAGGTGTGGAGCAGGCAAAAGAATGTTTGCGGCAGTTGACAACACTTGATGTTGAAAGCGAAAACAAGTCGTGCTGTGAAAAGTGAGGAAGTTTATTGATTGCTTTTCCGCACGGCTTATATTCGGGACGATGAATCGACATATTTCAATATAACTATATGAAAGGGGCTTTTTATGGAGACACTAAAAACAATTTGGGACTTTTTTCAAAATGAAGTCCTTGGTATGAACTGGCTGAATCGCCTCATTGAAACATTTTTGAACGCTTGCGGTTTAGATACCACGGGCAAAATAGGAGGAAGTGTTCAGTTTTTCATCTATGATACTGTAAAAATTATGGTACTGCTCGGCGTTTTGATTTTGATTATCTCGTATATTCAAAGTTATTTCCCGCCCGAAAGAGCTAAAAAGATACTCGGCAGATTTCACGGAATATGGGCGAATATCATCGCCGCTCTGCTCGGTACGGTAACACCGTTTTGCTCGTGTTCTTCCATTCCGTTGTTTATCGGGTTTACAAGCGCAGGTTTGCCGCTTGGCGTTACATTCTCCTTTTTGATTTCTTCGCCGATGGTTGACCTCGGAAGCCTTGTCTTACTGATGAGTATTTTCGGCTGGAAAGTTGCTGTTTTATATGTAATATTCGGTTTGGTAATCGCTGTGGCTGGCGGAACGCTAATTGAAAAGTTGCACCTCGATAATCAAGTGGAAGAATATATCCGAAACGGTCACTCGATTGATGTTCCGCAGGAGGAACTGCATTTCAAAGACCGTATGAAATTTGCGTGGGAACAGGTTGTTGAAACCGCTAAAAAGGTTGCTCCTTATGTTCTGATCGGCGTGGGCATTGGTGCTTTCATTCACAACTGGATTCCTGAAGAATTTATTGTCAAAGCACTTGGCGAAAATAATCCGTTTGGCGTAATTCTTGCTACGATAGTCGGTATTCCGATGTATGCGGATATTTTCGGTACAATCCCGATTGCAGAAGCCCTGCTTGCAAAAGGTGCTTTGCTCGGCGTTGTCCTTTCCTTTATGATGGGCGTTACAACGCTCTCGCTCCCTTCAATGATTATGCTTCGCAAGGCAGTTAAGCCGAAACTGCTTGGTATTTTCATTGGAATATGTGCTGCTGGTATTATTATTGTAGGCTATCTTTTCAACGCAATACAATATTTAATTGTTTAATTTTAGGAGGTTATTATTATGGCATTATTTAACTTTGGAAAGAAAAAGGAAGAAGAAAAGAAAACACCTGCTTGCGCTTGTAGCTGCGGTTGTGCTGCCAGCGAAGCAGAAAGCATTACAAACGATTGCTGTCCTGATTTGAAAGAGGGAGAAATCTGCTGTATCAAAGTGTTAGGGGCAGGTTGTAAATCCTGTCACGAACAATTTGAATACACAAAGCAGGCAGTAAAGGATATGGGACTTTCCGTAGAGGTCGAATACATTACCGATATGCAGAAAGTAATGGAATACGGTGTTATGAGTATGCCTGCCCTTGTTGTCAACGAAAAGGTTGTTGCTATGGGTAAGGTTTTGAAAGCTGCTGATGTGGTTGCTCTGCTGCACAAGCTGGGGTTTTAACGATGGATAAGAAAAAGGTAGCCTTTATTTGTGTGCATAACTCCTGCCGCAGTCAGATTGCAGAAGCACTTGGAAAACATTTGGCGGGAGATAAGTTTGATTTCTATTCTGCCGGAACAGAAACAAAATCACAAATCAATCAGGACGCTGTGCGGCTTATGAAACAGCTTTATGGGATAGATATGGAGCAAAGCCAGTATAGCAAGACGATTGATAAAATCCCTACGCCCGATATTGCGATTTCAATGGGGTGTGATGTCGGTTGTCCCTATATCGGTAGAGCGTTTGATGATAATTGGGGACTTCCCGATCCGACGGGCAAAAGTGATGAATGTTTTATACAGGTCATTGAGAGAATATCTCAAAAAATAAAAGACTTGAAATTAGAAAAGTAACATGAAAGCCACAGAATGGATATATTGCCCTATCTGCGGCAATAAAACTCGCACAATGATACGGGAAGATACAGAATTAAGAAACTTCCCTCTCTACTGTCCGAAGTGCAAAAAGGAAACAAGCATCAATGCTCAGGATATGAAAGTCACGCTTGCAGAACACAAATAAGATTTTTATGTATGCCGCCGCATGGGTGATACCATAGCGGCGGTTTTTCGTGCCTATCGGCTGTCTCTGTCAAAGGATTTCTTTCTCTGTCTCGGCTGGTTTCTCTGCTTACCCTCCGCCTGAAGCTGACGCAGGCGTTTCAGCACGCTCTCTCGTTCAGGCGGCTTTGCCTGCTCTTTTTTGGCGGGTTTCTGTTTTTCCCTGACCTGTTGCTCCCATGCGGCAAGGTCACGATTGAACTGCTCCACAACAGCCTCCGCCTTACGGTAGGTTGCCATGTACGCCTGCACATCGGGATAACCGTCCTCTTTCAGAACATCGGGCAGTTTATCCAG
>ERZ1673742.291-NODE-291-length-70708-cov-30.993645_pt1 | contig 70708 bp, 63 predicted proteins | sample MGYA00580208_ERZ1673742 | MGnify/ENA primary metagenome ERZ1673742 (study PRJEB41218, sample SAMN15661774) | gut metagenome | host: Homo sapiens | place: Canada: London | collected 2015-08-20/2019-03-30 | study: EMG produced TPA metagenomics assembly of...
CAGCCGCCGGAGCGGTGCTTAAGCCGTCAGGCGGGAATTGTGCGGTGTTGCCTAAGATTTATGCCCGTCCGGGGCGTCGGGGACGCCGCCCCTACAACAAATTTGTTGGTTTGTTATACATTCTTAATGAAAAATCGGATTAGGCCCCGGCGGGGTCGGGTGACCCCGCCCTACCGGGAGTTTACAGGTTTGTAACGCGATTTAAAACGATTTGTAGGGAACGGTCTTGACCGTTCCGGGTGTTTTCCTTATTTCCCTTTTGTTGGAATATTGTCCATGGGTTTCGGAACGGTCAAGACCGTTCCCTACAGAGCAAAAATACATAGAAAGCAACACATGACAACAGGCAGCAGCCCACAAAATAGGGCCGCTGCCTGATTTTTTATTTATTTTGTTATATTACGATTAAAGTTTCTTCGGTTCCTTCTTTTCAAAGCAGGAACCAAAACTCCCGTAAAACAACTCACGCACCCGGCAGCAGGGCAACGGCATCGCGCAGGATGGTGAGAGGGTCCTCGCCGCGCAGGACATGCAGGCTGATGTAGGGGCGGCCTACGGCGTTGTAGATCACGCGGTGCGGCATGGCATCCATCATGGCCCCCATCTGCGCCGGGGTCACAACATCGGTGTACAAAATCAGATTGTCGTTGCGCTGCACGATCTCCACAATGCCTGCGCGGGCGGCTGTCACGCGCACCAGGCTGATGTCCACCAACCCCTGCACACTGCGCGGCGGGTCGCCGTAACGGTCAATCAGCTCATCCAGTACATCCGTGGCATCGTCACGGGTGGTGATGGCCGCAATCTTCTTGTAGGCTTCGATCCGCCCGGCGGCATCGGGAATGTAGCTTTCCGGCAGATAGGCATCCACCGTAATGTCAACAAGGCAATCACTCTTGTCCGGCGCAGCAGGCTCGCCGCGGGCGGCTGCAATGGCCTGGTTCAGCATTTTTACATACAGCTCGTAACCAACCGCTTCCATGTGGCCATGCTGGCTGTGGCCCAGCAGGTTGCCCGCGCCGCGGATCTGTAAATCGCGCATCGCAATGCGGAACCCGGAACCAAAAGAGGTAAACTCCCGGATGGCTGAAAGCCGCTTGGAGGCAATTTCTGTCAACACTTTGTCGCGCTGGAAGGTGAAATAGGCATACGCCTTGCGGTTGGAGCGCCCCACACGGCCGCGAATCTGGTACAGCTGTGAAAGCCCCATGCGATCCGCATTCTCAATAATCAGGGTGTTGCAGTTGCGCACATCCACGCCGGTTTCAATCAGGGTGGTACAGACCAGCACGTCGATCTCGTTGTCCAACAGCTGCTGCCAAACCGAGGAAATCTGCTCTTCCGTCATTTTGCCGTGGGCGATGCCGACCCGCGCACCCGGCACCAGCTTTTGCACCTTGGCGGCGCACTGCTCAATGGTTTCGACTCGATTGTACAGGTAATACACCTGCCCGCCGCGGGCCAGCTCACGCCGGATGGCTTCGGCAATAATGGCATCGTCATATTCCAGCACATAGGTCTCAATGGGCTGGCGCTCAAAGGGCGGCTGTTCAATGGTGCTCATGTCCCGGATGCCGGACAGTGCCATGTTCAGCGTGCGGGGGATCGGCGTGGCCGAAAGGGTCAGCATGTCCACCCCGATAAAGTTCTCTTTCAGCTTTTCCTTGTGTTTTACGCCAAAGCGCTGCTCCTCGTCAATGATGACAAGGCCCAGGTCTTTGAACTTTACATCGTCCGAAAGCAGGCGGTGGGTGCCCACCACAATGTCCACTGTGCCATCTTTCAGGCCGCGGATGGTCTCTTTCTGCTCTTTGGCGCTGCGGTAACGGCTGAGCAGCCCGATGCGGATGGGAAAGGCCTCCATGCGGGCGATGGCCGTGTTGAAATGCTGCCACGCCAGAATGGTGGTGGGGGCCAGGATGGCGCACTGCTTGCCGCCCATCACGCATTTGAACGCGGCGCGCAGGGCAACCTCAGTCTTGCCCACGCCGACATCGCCGCACAGCAGGCGGTCCATCGGCCAGGGCTGCTCCATATCATGTTTGATCTCCGCCGCGCTGGAAAGCTGGTCCGGCGTTTCATCATAGGCAAAGCGCTGCTCAAAATCTCCCTGCCAGGTATCATCTGGTGGGAAGGCATGACCGTGCGCCCTTTTGCGGCGGGCGTACAGCTCAATCAGTTCCTTGGCCATCTGCTCGGTAGCGGCGCGCACCTTCTTGCGGGTCTTGGTCCACTCGGCCCCGCCCAGGCGGCTGAGCTTGACATTCTCCGAATCCCCCGGCGCGGTGTAGCGGGAAAGCAGGTCCAGCTGGGTGACGGGAACATACAGCACATCTTTTTTATCGTACTCAATGCGCAGGTAGTCTTTGGTAACGCCCTGAACCGCCATTCGCTGGATGCCCGCATACCGGCCAATACCGTGGTTCTGGTGCACCACCAGATCGCCCGGTGTGATCTCGGTCAGGCTGTTCAGGGCATCTTTGGCCTTTTTACGCTTTTTCTTCTGGGAGCTGGTTTCGCCAAAGGCACGGCCTGTCAGCAAAGCATACTTGGCAAACGGAAATTCGCACCCAGCGGAAAGGTGCCCCGCCAGAACCTGCACCAGCCCGGCAGCGGGGGGTGCTGCAGCATCGGTGGTAACCAGAATGCCTTTATCGCGCAGGTCGCGTGCCAGACCGGCTGCGGCACGGTCGGTGCCGGCCAGCAGGGTAACGGTATAACCGGCATCGCACAGCGGTTTCAAATCCTCCAGCAGCCCGGCGACTTCGCCATTCCAGGCAGGCAGGGTGTGAGCCGGGGCGTTGATGATATCTTTCAGCGGCTGATCCGGCATGCTGCGGGCAAAGTTCTCGGCACAGATGGTGCGGTAGTGTCCGGTTTTGGACCACAGGTAGCTTAGGTCCGCGTATAGGTTATCCAGCCCGGCGCAGAGGACGCCGTCCAGGATCAGGGATTTCAGTTCCTCGCCCCGGCGGTAGGCGGTCGCGCGGTCGGCTTCCCGAATGGAAGCAGGCTCTTCGGCTACAAGGATCGGGTCGTCAAAATAATCCAGCACGGTGGCGGGATGGGGGTAGCGCACGGCCAGGTATTTGTCCATGTTGACCGGCACGGCACCGCCATCCAGCAGGTCCAGATCGGCGGCCATACAGTCTGCCATGGCGGTTTTCTTTTTGCCGCGCTGCTTGGCCAAAAAGGCCCGAAGCTGCTCGGCGGCATCGGCAGGCTTGCCGAACAGAACTTCCCGCGCGGGGCTCAGGTAAAACTTATCAATGGCATCCTCGCGGCGCTGGGTGGTCAGGTCAAAGGTGTGCAGGGTATCAATCTCATCACCCCAAAATTCCATACGAACCGGCATTTTCTGGTCGGGAGCAAAAATATCCACAATATCGCCGCGCACAGAGAACTGGCCGGGGCCATCCACCTGGGCCCGGCGGGTGTAGCCGGCACCAAACAAGGCGGCCAGCAGGTCATCCCGCAGCAGAGTATCCCCCGCATGGAGGGTGCGGGTGTTGGCGCAGAAATCCTCTTTTGGGGTGGTGAACTGGGTCAGGGCTTCCGCGGGCACAGCCACGGCGCGCAGCCGCCCGCCTACCAGCTCGCCCAGCACAGCCAGGCGGCGGTACTCGTATTCGCGGGCGGTGCCCTCAATGGGGCGCAGCACATAGTCCCGCGCCGGGAACACGGCGGCGGGAATGCCCAGCGTATTCAGGTCAGCAGCAAAGCGGGTGGCTTCGGCCTCGCCGGGGGTCACGATGCATAGCGGCTTATCCAACTGGCGGCACAGCGCGGCATACACCTGTGCGCGGCCGGATGCGGGCAGCCCAAACAGGGCGCATGCACCTTTACCGGAAAGCGCGTGGCTCAGTTTTTTGTATTCGGTTGTGGTGGTAAACAATGCGTCAAACATGGTGCCTCCTGCGCTTGCGCATGATAGGGCGGGTGATGTATAATTTTGAGGATACGAGTAATACGAGAGTTTTGCCCCTTCTTTGAAAAGAAGGAATCGAAAAAGTTCGGCAGAATAAAGAAATCAAATAATGCTGCAATAAGGAGCAGAATATAGAAAGATGACAAAACATAAAAATGTAGCGCTGGATGAGCTGCGTATTCTGGCGGCGCTGATGGTGCTGGGCGTGCATACCGGGCAGAAAGTTGGCCTGGGGGATGCCGCCGCGGTTGGCGCGCAGGGGGTGCAACTGTTTTTTGTGCTCAGCGGGTACCTGGCCGCGGCCAGCCTGAGCCGCCACCCGGAGCCGCTGCCGTATTACCAGCGCCGCATCCGGCGGATCCTGCCGCTGTACTGGCTGGTGCTGGTGCTGCGCTGGCTGTTCGATGCGGTACGCTATCTGGCGGCGGGCGCCAGTGCAGCCCAGCTGTTTGGCCCCGGCGGGCCGTGCGGGCCGGGTTACCTGCGGTACTTTGTATTTTTGCAAATGTGGCTGCCCAGTGATAACTGGATGCTGTGGAACAACCGCAACGTGCTGTGGACGATGAGCGCCTTTGCGTTCTTTTATCTGCTGGCCCCGTGGCTGTACCGGCTGTGCAAACGCTTTTGGGGTGCGCTGGCGTTGCTGGTGGTCTGCCTTGCGGTGAAGGGCAGGATCGGCGGCTTAATTGAAAGCAGTCTGGCGGCTTTCCCGGCAGAAGCCAACATCAGCGAGTTCAGCGCAAAAACGCCGGTCATGACGCTGTACTGCTTTATCTTTGGCATGGCGGCGTTTGCGGCAGTGCGGGAGAACAAGCAGTTTTTATACGGAGCATTCTGCATTCTGCTGGCAGTGCTCACCAACTTCCAGCGGGCGGGGTTCGAGTGCGTGTTTACGGTGCTTGTTCTATTGGCCGTGCAGAACCCGCAGGGCGTTGGCCTGGCGGAAAATCAGAAGTTCGCCCAAGCCGTGGAATTTGTGGGGGCGGGCAGCTTTTGGCTGTACCTGGCCCACCCGCTGGTGCTGGAGCTGCTGCCCAACACCGCGATGGGCGGCGCAGCCGCGTGGCTGTGCTTCGCCGGGGTATATGCCGTCTGCCTGATGGTGTGCTATGCGCTGTATACGCTTTTTGTGCGCCGGTATGAGCAGCGCTTTGCGTAACCATTGTACTATATTTGCAGCAAAACGGCAAAGTGAATTTTGAGAGAAACGTTGCATGGAACGACAAATGGCGGGCGGCCCAGATGGGCCGCCCGCTTTGGCATTTGTATGATTGGAAAAGCTGTGCTCTTATCTTGTAGAGAATGTGAGGACGAACATTGTTCGTCCGCGGACGTTGGCCGTATGCAGGGTGGAATATGTGGCAAGACCCGTCATGCGGGACGATGACGAGCATCGTCCCCTACAAATCATTTGCAGCGTTTATCACCATCGGCAAAGTTTTCCACAGTGCGCACACCCCTGCAGGTGTTCCATTAAACCACATCCCGTGTAATGATGGATTGCAAATTTGAAGTGAGAACACTTCCTTTGCGGGCATCTTACACAGAAAACAGGAAGGGGCGCACACTGTGCGCCCCTACGGAACGCCTATCCGCGCTCAGTGGTTGAATTTATTCTGCGCTTCGCCCAGCTTGCCGGCCATCAACAGGCGGCAGGCGGCTTCCACGTCGGTGTGGCGGCCGGTCACAAGCTTGGCGTCATCGGGCGGGAACTTGCCCAGCACCCAGTCAGCCAGATCATAATCCGGGCGCGGCTTGGCGCCAACGCCAATGCGGATGCGGTAAAAATCCTCGCCGCCGGTGGAAGCGATAATGCTCTTTAGCCCGTTGTGCCCGCCAGCAGAACCGGAGGGCCGGATGCGGATGTGCCCCGGCTCCTGTGCAATGTCATCGCACAACACAATAATGTGGTTGCGCGGGATCTTGTAAAATGCCGCGGCGGGGGCGATGCTCTGGCCGCTCAGGTTCATGTAGGTCAGCGGCTTTAGCAGCATCACTTTGCGGCCGTCCACCTGGGCAATGCCGTAAAGGCCCTGCCATTTGCTTTTGTTGATCTCGCACCCCCAGGCTTCGGCCAACGCATCCAGCGCGGCAAAACCGGTGTTGTGGCGGGTGCCGTCATATTTCGGCTCCGGGTTGCCCAGACCGGCAATCAGCCAGTCTGCCCCGGAACCACCTCCAAATAGTCCCATAGTAAAAATCCTTATAGTAATTTTGTGATTTTAGTATGCACCAGGGGCAAAGCGTTCCACTGTGTCCCGGATGGTATCCAGGAAGGATTCTGCACCTAAGGTGTTGACCTTGAAAAACACAGCCTGGCTGCCGCCGGATGTGATGGCGGAAAGCCGGATCTGCCCGTCAGCTTCCAGCAGGGTCAGGCTCATGGTAACGCGGCCATTGCCAATGGCACTGTAGCGTTCGTATACCCGCACGGCACAGCGGCCGGTGCTGAAGTTGAAATCACTGGAACCTTCCAGCGTGGCCGAAACACTTTGTTTTACAACAGCGTCCAGCTCGGTCAGGATGGTGGTAAAATCCCCGGTCAGGGTGCGTTCCAAAATGGCCATGGCAGCAATCCTCCTTGCAGCAGGTCAGGGGGCATCAGCCGTTTTTCTTTTCGGCTTCCAGCTTCTGTTTTTTGGCAACGTATTTTTCCAGCTTCTTGGCGCCCCAGGCGGCAACTTCGGCCTGCTTGGCGCGCTCAATGCCCAGGGCACCGTCCGGCACATCGTGGCCGATGGTGGAACCGGCAGCGGTAAAGGCGCGGCTGCCCACCTTGACCGGCGCCACCAGGTTGGTGTTGCAGCCGATGAACGCATAATCGCCGATGGTGGTGCGGTACTTGCCCTCGCCGTCATAGTTGCAGGTTACGGTGCCGCAGCCAAAGTTGCAGTACTTGCCCACATCGGCATCGCCAATGTAAGTCAGGTGGCTGACAGTGTTGCCCTCGGCAAAGTTGGCGTTCTTGGTTTCCACATAAGCGCCCAGGTGCACGCCCTCATCCGTCACGGTGCCGGTGCGCACATGGGTAAAGGGGCCAATCTTGTTGTTGGGACCCAGATGGCTGTCATAACACTGGCTGGCGTTCACGGTGGAACCGGCCTCAACAATGGTGTTCTCCAATAAGGCATTGGGGCCGATGACGCAGTTTGCTCCGATGACAGTTTTGCCGCGCAGGATGCAGCCCGGCAGGATCACTGCGCCGGGTGCAATCTCAACTTCGGGGTCAATAAAAACCTGGTCGCTGATGAACTCCACACCGTTCTGCAGGTGCTTTTCAAAAGTTTCTTCAAAGGCCGCTTTGGCGGCAAGGTATTTGGCTTTCGCTTCGGACATAAAAATACCCCTTTCTGTTTTGGGCCAAAAGAGTATACGGCCCTACAAAAAAGCCCCGGAACAGGGCTGAAGCCTGCCGGGGCGGGATGAATTGAAAAAAGTGTTGCAGGATGTAATAAAATAATATTTCCCAACTTCTCACCCATTATAATTTACCGCATTTTTGGTCAAATTGCAAGAGCCTGCCCCCAAAACTTTGTGAGATTTTCGGCGAAAATATTCGCCGTTTATTTAACAATGTACTGGAAATTCCGGGCTGAGTCTGTTATAATGGACTTTGCAAGAGAGAAGATTCTTATTTTGCGGGTGTGCGCGGCACACCGGGAAGAAACCGTAATTTTGTTGGAGGTAACCTATGAGCAAGAAGTTTTTGTATTTGTTCAAAGAGGGCCATGACGCATTTGGTGGCGACCAGACGACCATGAAGAACATTCTGGGCGGCAAGGGCGCTGGTCTGGCAGAAATGACCCATGCCGGCATGCCGGTTCCTCAGGGCTTCACCATCACCACCGAAGCCTGCACCCAGTACTATGCTGACAACCGTGAGATCAACGATGAGATCAAGGCTGACATCTTCAAGTACATGGGAATCCTGGAAGAGCAGACTGGCAAGAAGTTCGGCGATATCGAGAACCCGCTGCTGGTTTCCGTTCGTTCCGGTGCACGTCAGTCTATGCCCGGCATGATGGATACCATCCTGAACCTGGGCCTGAACGACCAGGCTGTTGAAGGTCTGGCAAAGAAGACTTCTAACCCCCGTTTTGCATATGACTGCTACCGCCGCTTCATCCAGATGTACTCTGACGTCGTCATGGAGCTGGGCAAGAGCTTCTTTGAAGAGCGTATCGACGCTATGAAGGAGCGCAAGGGCGTTAAGCAGGATATCGAGCTGGACGCTGAGGACCTGAAGGAACTCGTCAAGGAGTTCAAGGCCATCTACCTGGAGAAGCAGGGCGAAGAGTTCCCGCAGGATCCGAAAGAACAGCTGATCGGCGCTGTCAAGGCCGTCTTCCGTTCTTGGGATAACCCGCGCGCCAACGTTTACCGCAAGATGAACGAAATCCCCTACGAGTGGGGCACTGCTGTCAACGTTCAGCAGATGGCTTTCGGTAACTCCGGCATGCGTTCCGGCACCGGTGTTGCTTTCACCCGTAACCCCGCTACCGGCGAAAAGAAGCTGATGGGCGAGTACCTGATCAATGCTCAGGGCGAAGATGTCGTTGCCGGCATCCGTACTCCTTCCCCGATCAGCAAGCTGCACGAGGAAATGCCTGAGGTTTACGATCAGTTCGTTGAGATCGCAACCCGCCTGGAAAACTACTACAAGGATATGCAGGACATGGAGTTCACCATCGAAGATGGCAAGCTCTTTATGCTGCAGACCCGTAACGGCAAGCGCACCGCACAGGCTGCTCTGCAGATCGCCTGCGACCTCGTTGATGAGGGCGTTATCGATCAGCGCACCGCTGTACTGCGCGTTGAGCCCAAGCAGCTGGATACCCTGCTGCACCCGCAGTTTGACGCTGCTGCCCTGAAGGCTGCTGAAGCAATCGGCAAGGGCCTGGCCGCTTCTCCGGGATCTGCCTGCGGTCGCGTTGTCTTCAGCGCTGAAGATGCTGAAGAGAAGGTCAAGGACGAAGCTTGGAAGAAGGTCGTTCTGGTCCGTCTGGAAACCAGCCCCGAAGATATCGTCGGCATGCAGGTTTCTCAGGGCATCCTGACCGTCCGCGGCGGCATGACCAGCCACGCAGCTGTTGTTGCACGTGGCATGGGTACCTGCTGTGTTTCCGGCTGCGGCAATGATAACGATGTTGCTATCGATTACGATGCAAAGGTTATCACCATTAACGGCCACACCTTCCATGAGGGTGACTGGATGAGCATTGATGGCTCTACCGGCAACATCTACGAAGGCCAGATCGCTACCGTCGCTTCCACCGAGAACGCTAACTTCAAGCGCTTTATGAGCTGGGCTGACGAAGCACGCCAGATGAAGGTTATGACCAACGCCGATAACCCGCGCGATGCACAGAACGCTGTCGATATGGGCGCTGAAGGCATTGGCCTGTGCCGTACCGAGCATATGTTCTTCGCTGAGGATCGTATTGCTGCTGTGCGTGAGATGATCTGCGCACGTACCGTTGAAGAGCGCAAGGTTGCCTTGGCTAAGGTTGAGCCGTTCCAGGAAGCTGACTTTACCGCTATGTACCGCATCATGGGCGATCGTCCGATGACCATCCGTTATCTGGACCCGCCTCTGCATGAGTTCCTGCCCACCAAGGCTGAGGATATCGAAGCCCTGGCAAAGGATATGGGCATGACCACCGAAGAGCTGAACAACGTTGTTGTCAGCCTGCATGAGTTCAACCCCATGATGGGCCATCGTGGCTGCCGTCTGGCCGTTACCTATCCGGAAATTGCCGAGATGCAGACCAATGCTGTGATCAAGGCTGCCATCAAGGTTTCTGCTGAGACCGGCAAGATGATCACCCCGCACATCATGGTGCCCCTGGTTGGCGAAGTGAAGGAGCTGAAGTACGTCAAGGACGTCATCGTCAAGACTGCTGACAAGCTGATCGCTGACGCTGGCGTTGACATGAAGTACCAAGTTGGCACCATGATCGAGATCCCGCGTGCTGCCCTGACCGCAGGTGAGATCGCTAAGGAAGCTGACTTCTTCAGCTTCGGTACCAACGACCTGACCCAGATGACCTTCGGCTTCAGCCGTGACGATGCTGCTAAGTTCCTGACCGCTTACTATGATACCAAGATCTACGAGAGCGATCCGTTCCAGCATCTGGACCAGATCGGCGTTGGCAAGCTGGTTAAGATGGCTGCCCATGACGGCCGCGCAACCAACCCCAACTTGGGTCTGGGCATCTGCGGCGAGCACGGCGGCGACCCCTCCAGCGTTGAGTTCTGCCACAACGTTGGCCTGGATTACGTTTCCTGCTCTCCGTACCGCGTTCCCATCGCACGTCTGGCCGCTGCTCAGGCAGCAATTAAAAATCCACGTTCTTGAATCACGTAGATTTTTACAATTAAATGTGGATTACGACAAGGCTCGTTCTTATCTAAATTCGCGTGGCTGCGTGCTTTGGCCGAAGCAATGGAAAGGCCTGACGGTTAAGGTCGTTCTATAAATCATAGCAAGCCCCTAATCGCTGTACTACAGTGGTTAGGGGCTTTTTTTATGCAAAAATGCCTTTTGGGTACATTTTCGGCAAAAAGTATACGATTTTTGGGTACATTTTTGGGGTCAAATCGGGGTACTTAAGAGCTATCAAAAAACCGCAGGAGTACGCAGCATGACAAAGAAAACATCGCCTGCTTACAGAGCAAGCAAAGAGGAAACTATTCCAATAAATAAGTTGCATCCATTCTCCAATCATCCGTTCCATATCCGACATGATCTGGAATTCAGTGAATTGGTAGATAGTATTTCAGAGAGCGGCATCATTACGCCCATCATCGTCAGACCAAAGGTTGGTGTCGGCTATGAAGTGATAAGCGGACATCGCCGGTGGGAGGCTTGTAAGGAACTCGGCATCGAAAGCATCCCTGCTAGAGTGGAATACATAGACGATGACGAAGCCACGATCCTGATGGTCAACAGCAATATCCAGCGTGAGCATGTGTTGCCAAGTGAGAAGGCGTTTGCTTATAAAATGCGCATGGAAGCGATGAAACATCAAGGAAAAGCAACTTCGTCCCAACTTGGGACAAAGTTGAGAACACTTGATGCTATGGGTAAAGAAGTTGATGAAAGCCGTAATCAAATACATCGTTACATTCGTTTGACGTATGCCCAGCCATCTTCGCTGCGCGGCGGGCCGGGCAATCCAAGCGTGGGCATCAATCTGGATTGTTCGAGCTTTGTCCAATATTGCTATTGGGCGCAGAACCTGCTTTTTTCCGCAGGCAGCACAGCCGCCTATCGGAACGCAGCAGACCTAGTAAGTATTTCCCCGTCTGAAGTCCAGCCGGGAGATTTGCGCGTGGTGTACGCCTCTGGCGGCGAGCAGGGGCACGTTCAGATGGCGCTGGGCGGTGGTGCGTGGATCGAGTGCTGCTATGGCTATGGCGTTGCAGTGAATATGTCCAACACATGGATGGAGAGCAGACCGTGCTATTATTTCCGCTATGCAGGATTCTGAGAGGTGCTTTTTATGAGAAAATTTCTCGCATTACTTTTTGCACTTTTACTTTGTGTAGCAACAAAAGTCTATGCAGAAGATGCTGCTACTGTAACGGTGACGGTTAAGGATTTGCCTCAAAAATTGCAGAACCGCACTGTGATTGTCACACTTGGCAATGGCCCATCTGATACAGAATCAACAGTTATTGTTCTGAATGGGTTGAACAACTACACGGAAACAGTGACAGTCGCACCGTCAGAATATTACTGCGCGGCTGCTGTGCAGTATGATGCCTTGGGGGATTATCCCTTACAGGAAATCAACCAAGCGACATTTTTGCGAGCAGAAGGCGGGAACCACTACGACCTGATTTATACCTTGGTAGGCAGCAGCTGGTACGAGAGCGTGACCGGCCAGCAACGGCACTACACATTGCAACCGCTGGAAACGCCACCAGAGAACTATGAACCAAAACCGGCGCAAGTAGGAGCATACCTGACCGCACCAGTTGGCTTTTCCCAACACGTGATAGTTTACTTGCAAAATTTGTACACTGATGATGTCTATGATTTGGAACTTTATGAATCGAATGGGTTAGCCGCTGTTGAACCAAATGTACTGAGCGGAAAATATGCGTTTCTTTCCGCTTGTGTTGTTGGCGATGCAGAAAACCGTTACCAGTTCAGCTGTGAACAGAACGAACTTTCCACGGAAACCGGTGCGGATTTTCACTTGACGGTGACGGACACTGCCAGTCCAGACCGCGAGATGAACACGTCAAGCCGAGATCAAAATAGCACGGTGCAGGCGGCGAATAGTTTCAACAATCGGGATACAGCGGCACCGGAACATCCAGCCATAGAGTCGGAGGTTGTTTCCCAACCAGTAAAGCAGCAGGAAAAGCAGCTTGATCTGCTTTCCTTGCTGCTGGACTTTATGCCGGTGATGCTTGTGGGCGCGGTGCTCTTTGCAGTGCGCCGCAAGCGACGCCATTGAGCCCCGCAGGGGTAACCGGAGCGTGAGCGACGGTTAGCAAGCATTGCATCTGGGTCCCACAGATGCAGATCAGGGACACCCTGAAACCCGTTTTGGGCAAACCCAAGCTCAATAGAGGAAGGTGACTTTATGGCGAATCGCAGACGTCCTATACCGAAGCGCATCTGGTTTACGGAGGAGGAGTGGCACTTAGTTGAAGCAAAGATGGTTGAAGCTGAAATGACAAATTTCTCGGCGTTTGGTTTAGAGATGCTTTTGCATGGAGAGGTACGGCATTATGACTTTTCCAATCTGAAACAATTAAATGCTTCGATGGGTCGCATCGCGGGCAGCATTAACCAAATTGCAAAACGCTGCAATGAAAATAAGTCGGTTCATGCCAATGATGTGGAGCAGCTGCGCCGAGAATTTCTTGAACTGAAAGCCGACTATCTGGAACGTGTGGTTAAGCTGTTGAGAAAAATTTATTGAATAGGAGAATGACGATATGAATCAAAATGGAGAAATCCGTGTGTTGTATGTGCAGCCGGGTAAGTACCCAGAGGAAATCAAGATACCTAATACGCTGGAAACTTTTCAAAAATATGTTTGTGGGAGTATAGAAAGCGTAAGATTGGACAGGGATGCCTATATCATCTGTAATGATGAAGGAAAGCTGCTTCCATTACCACCGAACCGCTTATATGGTCCAACGGATTTCTTCGCAGGTCCGTTTCTGATATGCGGAGACGGTGGCGAAGATCTGATAAGTTTGACGGATAGTCAAATTACAAAATATGAGAAAAAATATCACTCACCCCTGATTTTCCTTGAGCTATATCCGAAGCCGATTACTCTCAAATGCACGCTAGAATTGTATGCTAAATGCAGGGGAGAGGAACATCAGCATGATACACAAGAAAATGAACATGATGAGAGATAAGTCCATTTGTATGGAAAATCGTGAAAATGGGCTTTGCTCTTATTGAAAAGCATGATATACTATTCTTACATTGTACTGATGTAAGGAGAGCAGCGATGGCAGGCACAGAACGGTATGTTCGTAACAGCACAGCAGATTTTTTTGTGTTCACGAAAGATTCAGAGACAGATGGCATAGAAGTTCGCGTTCAGGATCACGAGGTCTGGCTGACGCAAAAAGGCATCGGACAACTGTTTGATGTTGACCGCAGTGTTGTTGCCAAACATCTGCGGAATATTTTTGCGGAAAATGAATTATCCGAAAGTACAACTTGTGCAAAATTTGCACAAGTTGCAGATAATGGCAAGACCTATCACTACAAATTCTACTCCCTGCCCGCCATTATTGCTGTTGGTTACCGCACCAATTCCACCCGTGCCACACAATTCCGTCAATGGGCAACCAAAGTGCTGGATACATTTACCCGGCAGGGATATGTTCTGGATAAGGATCGGCTTATTAATGGGCAAATCTTTGATGAAGATTACTTCGACCATTTGGTTTCCGAAATACAGGAAATCCGCGCCAGCGAGCGCCGCTTTTACCAGAAAATTACGGATATTTATGCTACTGCCGTAGATTACTCGGTAGACAGCAAAACGACCAAAGACTTTTTTGCAACCGTTCAGAATAAAATGCACTACGCTGTTCATGGCAGTACTGCCGCAGAAGTCATTGTGCAACGGGCAGACCACACAAAAGACCACATGGGGTTGACCTCATGGAAGAATGCCCCAAACGGGAAGATAGTCAAAGCCGATGTTTCTGTTGCAAAGAACTATTTGCAGCAAGATGAGTTACAAGAACTGAATGAGATTGTAACAATGTACCTTGACTATGCAACGCGCCAAGCACGGCGGCATATTCCTATGACGATGCAGGACTGGGCAGAGAAACTGGACGCTTTCCTGCAATTCAACGATGCCGAAATTCTAAAAGATAAAGGAAAGGTTACAGCGGCAATCGCAAAGGCTTTCGCAGAGAGTGAATTTGAAAAGTACCGCGTTATACAGGACAGGCAGTACCAAAGCGATTTTGACCGCCTTATGATGGAGGCGGAGTCAACAAAACAATAATTACAGGCAGATGCCCTATGTGAGATTCATTTCACATAGGGCATCTTTCTTTTTAGGGAGCTTCTTATGGCTATCACAAAAATTCATGCGATAAAATCTACTCTTGGCAAGGCACTGGCCTATATCGAAAACCCAGACAAGACCGACGGTCAGATGCTGGTGTCAGGCTATAATTGTGAGCCTCAAACAGCTTCTATCGACTTTGAAATGACAGCAGTGCTTGCGCACAAGGCGCGGAACCTGAAAAGAAAGCGTTCCACAAATCTTGCTTATCACCTGATACAGTCTTTTTCTCCAGAAGATGCTGTCACGCCTGAGCAGGCGCATGAGCTGGGGAAGAAACTGGCATTTGAATACACAGGCGGCAAGTACGAGTATGTGGTAGCAACTCACATTGATAAAGGTCATATCCATAACCACATTATGATCAATGCAGTTTCCTTTTACGACTATAAGAAACTGCGAACGGTGCCTTACCGCACGGCACGTCAGATACGGGATATTTCTGACCGCTTGTGCATGGAAGCACATTTATCCGTGATTGATGATCCACAAAAGATTGGGCAACTGTATCCTGAAAACGCAGGGAAAAAGAAATCTGTATCCAACCGGACGGAAATCCGAAAGAGGCTGAATTTTTGCTTGGAGAGGGCAACGGATTATAGTCAGTTTCTTTCTATGGCAAAGGGACTGGAAATCACACCTACAATTCGCGGTAAGCATATTAGCTATTTGCTGGAGGGTGCGGGTCAATCTGTCCGGGATAATAGCTTATCTGATACTGATACATTTACCTATGCCGGTATTTGCGCCCGACTGTCTGACAATGCACAAGAGCAGAAATACCTGAGAAAAACAATTACTGGTATCCTCCGTTCGGCAACTGGTATGGCGGACTTTGCAGATAAACTGAAAACTGCAGGCATCGAAACCAAAGTGAAGAAAGCGACTGGGCAGGTACTGTACCGAGCCACGGTGCTGGATGGTGCGTGGGTTCCAGAAGATGCACTTGGTTCGGAATTCACCAGCGAAGGAATTGAGTATGCACTGAAGAATGGGAAAATGCAGATTACGGAAGACGCGGAGATCACGCTGCTCGACCGCTATCAAAAATTGACGATTCAGTATCCAGAAGTTTGTACGGCAGCGGTGAAGTTAAGCAGCCGCCAAATTCTGTCTGCGGGAAAAAATGGTTTGGTTCTTCAGGCTCACGATGACAATGGAAACCCCGCCAAACTAATGGTCAACAAAAGTGAAGTAACAACTTCGCCGGATGGCGAAATCACTTTCAACGTCGGAAACGACTTCTCTTATGACTTGGTTTATGAGGACGAAACCCACGGCACGATCCGAGGCGCAAAGCTGATCCAGCAGATTGACGAGGAAAACCACGTAGAGCCTGTGCAAGTCATCCTTTCGGAAAATCAGATAAAAGCTATGTCCATTCGAGGCGTGACGATCCATCTGCCGCAGAATGGCATTGAGCGACTATTTATACCTGAAAAATATGTACTTCGTGATTTGGATGCCGGGCAGTGTACAGTGCTTTTATATCCCAACCAGCAATATAGTTATGTCCCCATCGGCGATTCAAAGAAAAGGCTGAACATACAAGGTGACCGCCTCTCTGAATTTCTGGGAAGTTCAATTAATCCTATAACGGAAAGCACTGGACTAAAGCGCAAAATTGCTGCGGTGGAACGACGAGCAGGAATTGAAAATGCGAAGTTCCTCGGCAAAATGCTGCAAGGCATGGCCGATAGTCGAATCCATACCACCGGCGATTACGATAAAGTTATACATGATCTTGGAAAAACGCGGATTGGACTTACAAATGAACTGGCAGAAGTGAAGCAGAAGCGAACTACCTACGCAGCTGCTGCAAAACATTTGCAGATATGCAGAACTTACAAATCTGTGTGGATGGAGTATGTCGCTAAGCCCTTAAATCAGAAAACAGGGTATTTCAATCAGCATAGCATGGAACTTCAAGTATACCGAACAGCTGCGGCGAAACTGGAAAAGGAGGGCATCGACCAGTCTGTTGAAATAGATAAAGTGAATAACTTTGCGCAAATTCTGGAAAGCAAAATTAATGATCTAGCTGAACAACTGAGAGAAATCGACTTACAAGAACAAGATTACCGTCGGGAGAGGGAAACACTGACGGCAATTCAGGCGGATTTATGTGAATAAGGGTTAATTATCGATTTGTCGCTTTTGAAAAGTAAAGAACAGTTGGCGAAAAGTCTCAAAATGATTGACTTTTCATGTAAATTATGTAGAAAACAACGCCATCCTATTGAAAAACGTATTTCGTTGTGGTAATCTATAGTTGCAAATGATAGCGCTAACATTTCAAGAGAAGTTAGCGCTATATATTACCAGCAAAAATGATAGCGCTAACATTTCTTGGCCTATCATTGGAGGGGTGGGATACATGAGTACACTGAAGGATGTTGCCCAAAGAGCAGGGGTTTCCAGCATCACGGTCTCCCGCGTGATCAATACGCCGGAACTGGTAAAGGAAAAAACGAAAGATAAAGTTATGCTGGCAATGGCGGAACTGAAATATGTTCCTAATGCAGCAGCAAAAAGTCTTGCCGTAAACCGTACCGGGCTGATTGATGTATTCATTCCCAGCGATATTGATTTAAATAACCCGTTCGTTATGCACTTTATCGCTGGTATCAGTAATGCCCTTAGCAAACGAATGTATCCATTTCTGATTTTACGAGATAAAAAGAAAGAACATCTTTGCGATGGGTACATTGTAACAGGCTTACTTCGTGATGAAATCAACGAGTTTTATGCTTATGCCAGTGAACGAGATCGTCCGGTAGTTCTGTTTGGACATACAAACTTGCCGAAAGTAAGTTGCATTGATGTAGACAACTTTGCAGGAGCAGAGAACATTACCGAGTATCTGATTCGGCAAGGGCACCGAAAGATAGTCATGATCAATGTCGATGAAAACAAGGACTACACGGAAGATCGTTACAATGGCTACTGTAGTGCGCTGGAAAAACATAAGCTCGCACCACCGCCGAATGCCTATCTGCGCGCGGTAAACAACGTGCAGGGCGGTCACGATGCGGCACTGCATTTGATGGAGACAACGGATTGTACGGCGATATTTTGCGCAACTGATACAATGGCAATCGGTGTATGTCAAGCCATTATGGAAAAAGGACTGCGCGTGCCTGAGGATATCTCCGTAGTAGGCTTTGATGGGCTGGGACACAATCTTTTGTCAACCCCGCACGTGACCACCGTGCAGCAGCCGGTTTATCGTATCGGTGAAATGCTTGCTGAACAGCTTTTGAAAGAACTTGACGGAAAAAGCGGTCATATCAATAAGCTCGTCAAGCCCGATTTGATAGAAGGAAAATCTGTTTCCACAATTTCTTTGGATTAACATGCGTGAGTGCGCATGAATTAAATTATAGAAAAGGAGAACATTATGAAAAAATTTGTTGCATCCGCGATGGCAGCTGCTATGGCAGTTTCTCTTGCAGCCTGTGGCAGTACTAGCACCTCTACGGCTACCAGCACTGCTGAATCCAAGACCGAATCTACGGCAGCATCGTCTGAAGCCGCTGCGGAGGAAACTGCTGGCAACCTCAGTGGTACGCTGGAAGTTTGGTCGTCTGGTGAGGAACTGGGGCGTTTTGTTGAGGGCTTCAATAAGGAGTACCCGGATGTTACCGTCAACATTACCGTTGTTCCGAATGCCGATTTCCTTACCAAACTGACTCCGACGCTGGCAAGCGGGCAAGGCGCACCAGACATCTTTACCGGTGAGTCGGACTATGTCAAATATCTTGTCAACTCTGGCTACTGGGATGACCTGAATCAGGAGCCCTACAATGTCGGGCAGTACAAAGATGACATCTGGGAATATGTTCTGAATGTTGGCACCGATGATTCCGGTGCTGTCCGCGCCCTGAGCTGGCAGGCATCTCCGGGCTCTATCCTGTATCGCCGCGACCTTGCAAAAGAAGTTCTCGGCACCGATGATCCTGACGAGGTTTCCCAGCAGCTGAACAGCAATGCAGCAATGCTGGACGCGGCTGCGAAATTCAGTGAGAAGGGCGTTAAAATGTTCGCCAGCTGGCAGGACATTATGAATATGCAGTTCTCCAACCGCGAGCAGCCGTGGGTCGTTGATGACAAGCTCATCATTGATGATTCGATGCTCGAATTCATGGATATGGCAAAGACCATTTCCGATAACGGTTATGACCTGAACGTCGATCCGTGGGCCCCCGAATGGAGCGCCGCTGTGGAAAGTGACGATACATTCTGCTATGTTTTGCCGACTTGGGGCTATCAGTTCGTTGTCAAACCGGCAGCCGATAAGACTAAAGGCCAGTGGGGTCTGTGCCAAGGTCCCGTTCCTTATGTGAAGGGCGGTACTTGGCTCGGCATCTATAAGGACAGTCCCAACAAGGATTTGGCATGGGCATTCATGCAGTATGTGACCTGCAACAGTGAAGCACAGCAGGCGTACGCAAAAGAATATGGCGAGTATGTTTCCCTGAAGTCTGCGGATCAGGCTCTTGCTGCGGAAGACGGCGAAGAAGTTCTGGGTGGTCAGAACCTGTACCAGTTCTACAATGAGCAGATGGAAAAAATCCCTGCCGATCTGATGACTGCCTATGACGGTCAGCTCAACACGTTCTTCCTCTCTGACACGAAGCTGTATGCTACCGGTGAAATGAGCAAGGAGGAAGCCATTGAGCAGTTCAAGAAGGATGCGTTGAACGCCTATCCTGAGCTTACGGTTGACTAAGCTGATTAAAATTTATAATGGCTGACCTGATGGGCGGCGGCGTATGCTTGGCCGCCGCCCATTATCTTATGGGGGGAAGCAGGTATGTTTAAGAAGAAATTCCATAACAGTATAGACAAAGGGCGGTATGGCTATTTGTTTATTGCGCCGTTCTTTATTGTGTTTGCCGTTTTTGGGCTGTATCCCATCGTCTATACCTTTATCCTTAGCTTTCAAAAATGGGATGGGTTAGCCAAGATGACGCCACTCGGTTGGAAAAACTATGCCCGACTGCTGACGGATGATGTGTTCTATCTTTCCATCTGGAATACGATTCGCATTTGGATTTTCAACTTTGTGCCCCAGATGCTGACGGCACTTTTGCTATCTGCGCTGTTTACCTTCAACCGTATTCGCGGAATGAAATTTTTCCGTGCTGCGTACTATCTGCCCAACCTGATTACGGCAGCATCTGTTGGTTTGCTGTTTAACTTGCTGTTCGACGGAAACAAGTCGGTTGCCAACTACATCTTGCAGGCACTCCATGTAAAGGGCGCACCATTCTCTTTCTTTAATAGTGGTGCATTCACATCTGGAATGACTTCCTATATCCAATGGTGGATGTGGTTCGGCTATACGACTGTCATTGTTATGGCAGGCATCACGACAATCGAAGGCTCTGTTTATGATGCAGCGATGGTCGATGGAGCAACGAAAGCTCAGACCTTTACGAAAATCACGTTGCCGTTGATTCGCCCGACCTTGATTTATATGACAATCACTTCGATTATTGGCGGTATGCAGTTATTTGATGTTCCTACAACATTGACGAACGGAACCGGTGATCCCAACAAGTCCGTACTGACGACATCCATGTACCTTTATAATCAGGGCTTCAAGAATTTTAATTACGGGTATGCCTCTACAATGTCGGTTGGCTTGTTCCTTGTAATTGCAATTCTTAGTGTGTTTGCTTTCCGCGCTATGCAGAGTAAGGAGGGTGCTTACGATGACTAATACTGTGACAAATCAGAAAAGCCAGACTTCTTACAAAGCACAGAAAATCATATCCAATGTTATCATCTATGCTTTCCTGATTTTCTTGTTGCTGCTTTCTATCGTTCCTTTCTATCTGGTTGTTGTGAATGCAACCCATTCCAGCTTCGATATTGTAACCAAGCTGAATCTGTTACCCGGAAAAAATACGCTGGAAAACTACACTACGATGCAGAGTCACGTCAACATTTGGCGCGGATTCCTGAACAGCCTTTGTGTAGCAGTACCGTTTACTTTCTTTACGGGCTATTTCGGCGCATCTATATGCTGTACATTTAAAACCGAATTGTTGTGTTGCTTGTTTTAATTGTGTCAGATTCACTCCATCTCTGCCAATGTGCACAACTTGTCCGACATCTACTATATCTACATCTAACCCATAATACCTAAACAGCATGGTCATGCACGCAATACTACAATCCATATTTCCAAGCTGAGCTACATATGGAACCTTTTTTTGCATGTTAACAACCCTTTTCACATAAATTGTCGAACGTGATTTTATCGTGTAATACTACAATGCCAAGGTGATCAAGAGTATTATTATAAATCACTCCATTTTTTTGCTATACTCCTTAATCAAAAAGGCGGAAAACAAAAGGCAGGCGATCATCGATAATAAGCTCAGTAATTTTTCGATATAATTCGATTCATAGTAACCAGAAAGCGTCAATGCCGCAATTATGGGATACAATTTGGAAACCGTTCCAAGATTTCCAACAAAAATAGTAATAAACGAATAAATTTCTGCTATTAACAGCCCCATCCAGTAATCTTGACCTGTTTTTATAACTATGCAAATAACTGGGAGAGTCGCAATAAAAACACTTAGTCCCTCAACACAGTACATTGTGAGGTATCTTCCAAATAATCCCACAGACAGAACTTGTACATGAAGAATTGCTTCTACGATAAAAGCAGATAAAAACAGGATCAAATACAACGCCGCGCTAAATATCAAAACCAATAAGATTTTTGATAATAGCATTGCTGGAATATCAATCGGTATAATCTGCAGCGATTTTAGCGTATCCTCTTGCATTTCACGACAAAACACGTAACAACCAAAAAGCGCAATGATTCCCGGTATAGCATACATAGTGCCTAATGACTGTACTCCTGTCAGAAACCACTCTGGCTCCATCCCATAAACAGTATCTCCTCCCGCATAAAAACCTTGAGCTGCAACGATAACTAAAATCATAACTATTCCAAATAGTGCCACAAACAATATTTTGGAACGACGCAGTTTGTTGAATTCGCAAAGGATAGATGTTCTCATACAGATTCACTCCCTCTCCATACCCCTAAGTGCAATTATTATGGACAAAAACGTCCAGATGATAAAGCACATAATAATTGAGAATGGTTCATACTCCTTTGGCAAAACTACATTAGGCAAATCGTGTTCAATATAAAAAATAGCGCTGGCTGACGGAATAAAATATGGGTTTGCAGATGCGAATATAAAGCCCAAAAATGCATAAACAATAGCTGCACAACAAGGTAACAAATAACCTTTACTCGAGAAGGCCGTTGCTAAAATCGGGATGTTGGAAACCGAAAGAACAGCGGCAGCTTCTATTACCTTTAAAAGCACAAAAACAATCAGGTGAATATCAAGAGACACCAAATTTAGACATAGCCCCACACTAATTGTAAAAAGCGTTGAAATTATCATAAACGCCTCGGAAAACACTAGTGTTACAGCCCATTTTGCAAGCATCAGTTGCTCTTTTTTGAGTGGAATAATCAATAATTGTTTGAAAACATCGTCAGCCTGTTCTCTATATACGATAGTAGCTGATAAAATTCCCAACAATGCTGGTAAAATCAGAAAAATATTAAATGATAAAATGGCCTGTTTATACAGACCTATGTCTGTCAGCATATCTCGATGTGTGTAAAAATAAAATAATGAAACCGCTGGCATAATGAATGCAGCTAAAAGCATAAAGAGGACTTCCCGCCGTCTGCGGAGCTTTTTAAATTCTACACAGATGAGCTTAAGCAATGCCTTCACCCCCTGTTATTTTCTTGAAGTAGTCTTCTAATGTATCATCTTTCTCAGTAAAGCTGGAGACACCAACTTCCTTATGAACCAATTCACTGATAATACGCGCATTATCCATCTTGGTTTTGAAAATTTTGATTTGGTTTTCGCCTTGTATCAAGTAATCGCTTTTACTAAGAGAAAATATTGTTTCCAGAATATGTGCAGCTTTTCCTACATCGGAGACCTCGATAAGTGTACATTTTTGATTTTTTTTCTTTAATTCCTCCATGGTTTCTTCTTCTAAAAGAACACCGTGGTCCAGAATCCCAATGTCGTCTGCAATCATCGACACTTCCGATAGAATATGACTTGAAATAAGGATGGTCTTTCCTTCTTTTACACTTAATTTTCGGATAAACTCACGTACTTCTGCTATCCCTATGGGATCTAATCCATTGATGGGCTCATCTAAAATGAGCAAATCCGGATCGTGCATAATAGCATTAGCAATACCCAACCTTTGTTTCATTCCCAAGGAATATTCGCCAAAAAGTTTTTTATCTCTATAAGGAAGTCCTACAAGCTCTAAAGCGTGCTCTACAGCGTGAGGTTTCGTGACTCCTCGAAGTTTGGCGAAGATTTCCAAATTTTCTGTTCCTGTTAAGTTGGAGTAAAACCCAGGAGTTTCAATGATTGCTCCGATCCTTTTGAAAAGACGACGTTCCCGGTTTATAACAGGTTGACCAAAAATGTAGACCTCACCACTTGTTGCCGAGATCAGACGCAACAACAATTTCATGATACTTGTTTTTCCTGCCCCGTTTCGGCCAAGTAATCCGTAAATATGGCCTTTAGGTATATGTAGGCTTACATTATTCACAGCAACCTGTTCACCGTAAATTTTTTTGAGCATCTTTGTTTCAATCGCATACTCATACGCCATAAAGGTTCCTTCTTTCCGTTTGCAAAGTATTATAAGGCATTCTCATCTTATCACTTTGATTATAGATAGTCTTTGTTTCTGTAATAAATAGGTGGTTTTTTGTACTCTATGTGAGAAGGCTTTTTTACTAACAAGTTAGCCAACAACCAAATAAAAAAAGCCACTACAAACTTTGCTGCATAGCAAAGTTTGTAGTGGTTTATATTACAATTTACTCAGTGAGATAATCTTCCGGGAATGTTTATTTTTCTATTTCTCGTTACGGTGCTCTACTTACTTTTCATATAGGAATGTGAGATCATTCTAAAAAAGTTTGGATGAGATCGTGTATAATTTTCATTTGGGAATCACTTAAATCTATTCCTATGTTAGATGGGAATAGATTTCTTTTCGCATCGTGCAAAAATCGCCATCCCAGCCCCATCTGCACGCAGTTTTAGCACCACCTTGCCGGAGTTTTAGCCCCACTTTCACGCACTGAAGCCCCAAAGCCTTATAATTGGTTTAGCACAGCCAAGCTGTGACTAAATCAATTGGAGGTTTCGTAATGACAAATTATCGGGAGATCTTGCGGTTAAGCAGTCTTCAGTACAGCCAGCGAACCATTGAATCAATGGCACACTGTTCCAGACATACGGTGCGAGATGTACTGCAGGCAGCAAAGGAACAAGGCATATCCTGGCCCCTCTCCGACGATGTCGCCAATGCCGATCTGGAACAGCTTCTCTTTCCGAACAGGCACAAAGCATCCAGTCAATATGCTGAGCCCGACTATCCGTACATCCACCGCGAACTGGCACGGTCGGGCGTGACCCTGACGCTGCTGTGGGAAGAATACTGCGCGAAGTGTCAGGAGGCGGGCAAAAGGCCGTACATGAGTACTCAGTTTGGCGAGCGGTACCGCCGCTGGGCACGCATTACAAAAGCGACCATGCGCATCCAGCACAAGCCGGGAGATGCCATGCAGGTAGATTGGGCCGGAGATACCATTCCCATCCAGGACCCGGTTACCGGGGAACAAAGTGCCGCTTATTTGTTTGTTGCCGTTTTGCCCTGCAGCTACTACACCTATGCGGAAGCCTGCGACGACATGAAAACCGAGAACTGGCTGAACTGCCATGTCCACGCTTTTGACTTCTTCGGCGGTGTTGCACGGCTGCTGATCCCTGACAACTGCAAAACGGCCACGCTGTCCAACACCCGGTACGATGTGATTCTGAACCGCAGTTACCAGGAACTGGCTGAGCATTACGGTACCGCAATCGTACCGGCACGTGTCCGCAAGCCGAAGGACAAGAGTCCGGCGGAGGCACCCGTCCGCTTTGCCGAAACATGGATCGTGGCCGCTCTACGCGACCGCAAATTCTTTTCTTTGCGGGAATTGAATGAGGCAGTTGCTGAAAAGCTGGATGAGTTGAACAGCCGCCCGTTCAAGCAGATGGCTGGCTGCCGCCGAAGTGCCTATCTGGAAGAAGAGAAGCCCTATATGCTGCCGCTGCCGGTCAGTGCGTTTGAACCGGCCGTCTGGTCGGTTGCCAAGGTCGCCAACGACTATCTTGTTACGGATGGCAGGAACAAGTATTCTGTTCCCTATAACTTGATTGGCGAGCGCGTGGACATCCGCGTGACTAAAACAACGGTAGAGGTATTCTACCACGGCAGCCGTGTAGCCAGCCACCGCCGGCTGCAGACCCGGCAGCGTGATCCGCTGGCGAAGCGCGAGCATATGCCGCCGGAGCACCAGAAATATCTCACCTACAACGCTGACGAGTTCAGCCGCTGGGCGATGTCGGTCAGTCCTATGACCGAGAAGGTAGCCGAACACTTCCTGAAGTCCGGTAAGGCCGCCGAGCAGGGCTACAAGGCCTGCGCTGGTCTGACCAAACTGGAACAGCGGTACGGCAAACAGCGGCTGGAGGCAGCCTGCGGCAAAACTCTGGCGTACAGCACCACGCCCTCGCTGCGCACCATTGCCAGCATTCTGAAAAATGACCTGGACAAGGCCGAGAGCCAACTGTCGCAGTCCAAAGCCAATAGCTACGGCATTACCCGCGGCGCGGCCTACTTCCGGAAGGGAGGTGACCGCTGATGCTGAACCAGGCAACGATGGATATGCTCACGGCAATGAAGATGACCGCTATGCCAGCGGAGTTCGCCAACCAGCTGAAAGACCCCACGTTCAATGAACTGGGCTTCGAGGAGCGCCTGGGCTTGCTGGTAAATGCGGAATGGAACCGACGCCAGAGCAACAAACTGAACAGATTTATCCGCAACGCGCGCTTCGCCGTGCCGTCTTCCACTGTAGAAGGCATTGAATACCACGAGGACCGAAAGCTGGACAAGGCACAGATGCTGCGGTTTGCCACCTGCCAGTACATTGACGAAGGCCACCACATTATCCTCAAGGGAGCCTCTGGCAACGGCAAGACTTACATCGCCTGTGCCCTGGGCAATGCCGCCTGCCGCCGTTTCAAGAAGGTGCAGTACATCCGTATGCCAGAGCTGCTGGACGAACTGAGCATTGCCCGCAGTGGTGGAACACTGAAAAAGGTGCTTGAATCGTACAAGAAGAAAGACCTGCTGATTCTGGACGAATGGCTGATTCGTCCGCTGCCCCCGCAAGAATCCTATGATATGCTGGAAATTGTGGAGGCGCGGTGCCACAAGTCTACGATCTTTTGCACGCAGTACGAATCTGAGGGTTGGTACACCAGGATTGATCCCAACCCGGAATCTGACAGCCCCGTTTCAGAAGCCATTATGGACCGCATTATCCACAACGCTTATGAGGTTCTGGTGGATGGCCGAGTCTCGATGCGGGAACGCAAGGGCTTGAAGGCCACTCGGGAAGGCGGTGGCCAGGATGTGTGACCGCCCATATCTTTGCGATGAGGAAAAATGTATGGTTTTAGAACTGGAACGGGCCTGCTACAACGAGATGGAGCGTGAGTCGATGGAATACTTTTACGCAGCTGAGAAAGAACTCCAACGACAGCGCGAGCGGATTCGACAGTTGGAGAACATCTTGACAGAGAACGGCATTCCTGTTCCTGAAGAAAGTTGACCTGAGCTCTGCTGGCTGGCTTAGCTGGCAGAGCTTTTGCATGTGCCACAGGGGGTGTCGTTTTAGAGCGATGAGGTGTCGCTGGTTCTCCGGCAGGGTGTCGCTAAAACTCCGGCGATGCAGGTGGGGCTTTAGTGCGTGAAAGTGGTGCTCAAATCGCGTGCAGATGGGGCTGGGGTGGCGATTTTTGCACATCGCCTTTAACACATCGATTTGCTGGGGAGGCATTCCTTTTAGGCGAAAGCTCTCGACTATTTCTTCTCTTGCAAGCTCCTAAGGTGACACCACATAATTGTGCAATTGTTACTAATACCATAGAGGGGGATAGGATGAGTATCACTTTAATACCCACAAATTGTCGACATAGCCTTATTGATTCTATTAGCCAAATCTTTTGGACCAATTTCTGTCTACTTGAAGCTACTTGATTGTTTTTCTAACATAATACTCCGCTATACACTTCTCCCATGTTAGGAATGTATTATTTGATATTTTCATTTCATCGTAATATAATTGTTTATAATTCGAAATATTAGAACATTCATTGACGTGCAGCTAGGAGTTAGAGTATTTTGAAAGAAAATAGCCAAAATCAGCTTATTCGTAGAAGGAGACTATCTATGCAAATTCTTGTCTGTGATGATAACCCATATATGGTCAATCGCCTTTTTGATCTAATACAGCATCAGATTTCCTTACAGGGAATATCTTCAACATTTTCTATTGTTTCTAATACAGATGATCTTCATAATTTGGATTACACTGCCTTTGATCTAGCTTTTCTCGATGTTGATATGGGTGAATATAATGGTGTCGATCTTGCCCGTAAATTGCACGCCGCTCGGCCAGATGCCGTCATCGTCTTTGTAACCAATTTCATCGAATACGCACCTTCTGGGTACGAAGTAAATGCGTTTCGGTATGTATTGAAGAATACATTAGAAGAAACACTCCCAGAAATTATTTTATTGGCTCTCGATGAATATAAAAAACGTCACCGCGTAGTTTCTTTTTCAATGGCTTCTGAAAATATTGATGTTCCAGTGGAGAATATTCTTTATCTTGAATCAAATCATCGCACAATGATTATGCACTTAATCAACCACCCACGTAAAGATTTTCATTTCTATGCCAGTATAACTCTAATGGAAGACGCTCTTTCTCCGATTGGCTTTTTAAGAGTTCATAAAAGCTATCTTGTAAATATGGAATACATAGAAATACTTCAATATGGCAAAGTACGTTTAAAAAACTCTGTTGAGCTGCCCGTAAGTAAGAATAACTATACAGAGATAAAACAACAATATATTTCTTGGCGAGGTGGCCATCGATGGAATATTGGCTGAGTGTATTGTATATCTCTCTAGAATTTTACGCATACACCTTGGGAATGGAAGCCTTTCTTCCTAGACGGTGGAAAAAATCCAAACACTGGTTATTTTTTTCTGCTTGGATTGTTGTGATGTACGCCTTTTCCTACCTTTTTCCTTTTGCTCCTGGTAACTGGCACTTTATTCGATCATTTCTTACCATTCTGTTTGGGGGGATTATTCTTTATAGTTCCAGGAACCCAATTTATCACTTGACCCTAACCCTGATTGATTATTTAATTCTCTACTTTTGCACTTTTATTGCAAGTTTCATCGCATCACAGATTTTGGAAATCACAATTTATGCCGTGAGCGAAACCTATCTGCCTTCAATATTGTCTGCACTATTGTCCCGGATTCTGTGCATTTTTTTGATGTTTACACTGAAGCGCTTCTGTAATCCAGTCCATAATCAATCTGCCCGCTTATCTTATCTAGTTATAGCCACCCTTTTTCCTTTGACATCATTTTTTGTGCTGTTGACCTTCCTCTCAATCTTGCGTTCTTCCTCCATAGAGACGCATTTTATCCTTCCTTGTTCTATTTTACTTGTTATCTCAGATGTTTCAGTGTTGATTTTATTCGATCAAATCGAGCAGAGCGAAAGTAATCGTCAGAAGACATTAACCTTAGAGCAGAAGCTTCAATTACAGGGGGAAAGTTTTTCTGAATTAAGTAAGCTATATACAGAAAATCGAAAAACGGCTCATGATTTCCGGGCTCATCTCGATATGCTCTCCTCTCTTTTGGAAAACGGAGAAACCACGGAGGCGAGCCGGTATCTTAACAATATTCGCACTAAACAAACAACGCGGATTTTTCTGGTTAACTGCCATCATCCGGTTTTGGATGCGCTTCTTAATCAAAAGGCACGTCTTGCACAAGAGAAAAGAATTGATATTCGATTTAAAGTCAACGATTTATCAGCGCTTACCATCGATCCTACAGATATAACAGTTATTCTTTCTAATCTTCTGGACAACGCCATCGAAGCTAGCGAGAAATGTGATAACAAACAAATTGAAGTTAGGGTCTTACTGGAAAATTCTTTCTTTTTTTCTATCCGGAACACTTCGCTTCCGGTTCATATTATAAACAATCATATCACTAGCACTAAATCAGATCGTTCCCTACATGGATTTGGTTTAGAGAATGTGAAAACGCTTCTTGTAAAGCACAATGGCGAATATGTAATGTTTTATGATAATGGCTGGTTTCAGTTTTCAGCAGAGATACCCACCGAGTTTATTTCGTGACATTTTTTCACCTGTTTGATACAATTTTGCTGATACTTTAAGCGCTCTCCTGTAAAATGAAAACGGTGATAACTGATGGAAGTATTAGCCAAAAAGATTGTTTCCCAATGGGTTAAGCAAGGATTGGTTGAAGAATCGCAGGCGGAGTGGTATGTTTATGGCCTATTGGAACGCCTTACTACGCTATGTACGTTTTGTGTGGTTGTCACTCTTGGCTCCCTTGTTTCAACAATTTGGCAATCAATTTTGTTTGCTATTGCGCTTATGTACTTGAGGGCTTATACCAATGGGCATCATGCAAAAAGCTATCTTTCATGTTTGATTAACTCTTGTGTCATTGAATTATTAGGTGTCTTTTTATGTAATTATTTTACACCTGTTATTTCCCTTTGTTTGGCAATTGGTTCTTCTATCACCATTTTATTAGTTGCACCTATCAATAATGAGCAAATTCACTTTTCCGAAAAAGAACTTGCGGCGGTGCGAACAGTTTGTCATAAACGGTTGGCAATATTGTTTGTCCTCCATATACTGGGTCTTTTGCGGACGTTGGATGCAAATCTGAACACTACCGGCACACCGAATGATGGAAACCAGCTGGAGAACAAGCTCTCTGCGCTGAATGAGGAATTGGACGATCTTGTCAGCCAGCGGGCAAGCCGAAGCATAACTATGGATGATTTCTTAAGCAAAAGTACGGAAATCAACAATGAGATTATAAATGTCGAAGGCTTACTGCAAAGTTCCATACAGGAACAGCGTCCTAAAGCAAGGTTAGATATGCACAGCATCGAGGCTGCACTCAGTGATGATGCCTCTTTTCCGGATGGTAAAATAGAGCCGGGCTTTCTGGACAGGTATACCAACCGGATTGTAAAAAGCAATAACCGCTACATTTGGATGTTGCAGTTGATGAATGTGCAGCAGATCATGCCTATCCAATCGGAAAGGCAGCCGATAGCGATGGTTACCTATAAAAGTGGCGTTCCATATGATATTGAGCAAGAGCAAATCGGCAAGCAGGATAAAGAAAGTGCTGGACCCGATTGCGCGACAATATGTCGTCCACAGGATTTCTTTTTGAATATGAGCCGAACCAAAAGAAAGCGTAAGTTGGTGGAATGGCTGGAAAGCTGTCAAGAAAATCAGGTGAGCGTGCTGGATGAAAAGATGCCACTTTTGAGTTTTGCGGTTGACTTTGTGACAGCCTATGAGTATCAGAAAGCGCGGGGGATTAAGATCCACCCCGGTTTGTGGAAAGATATGCGTGTGGATATATTTCTGGTAAAAAAAGAAAATTGAAAAAGTTGTGGAAAAAATCCGATTCGCTGTTCTCTTATGTATTAGGAGGTTCCAAACCTCCGAAAAAGTGAATAGCGTCCTCTGCTGTACCGTATTGGGGAAGCAGCGCCATGACTGGATTCCACGAGCGTGCCAAGATGCGAGAAAACATATCGCATGGCTGCAAAGCGATGCGAGGCAAAGCGCCGGGAAGGGTTGCCTGTCTGGAATTTGCAGAGGGAGAGAAACGCACAGCTATAACGACAGATCGTGCCGTGGAGGAAAAACTTCCACGGCATTATTGTGCCGTTATGGAATGACGCTAGATTTGCTATTTGAATCAGTAAATGGTAATATTATAATACGGATGAGGAATAGACCGTGATGGCAACTATTCGGGAATTCCGAATGGTTCAAACAGATGATATCTGACAGATTCATCGAAGGGAAATTATCACAATTTGTGGCTTATTGCGCCTTTCAAGTTTTATCTGCATATATTTTTGAAGATTATATGCAGAAAGCAGGATTTCATGTGGCAAAATTTAATCATCGTCATAGCAGATGAGGTGTCTGCGATGATAGATCATGCTATGAAAGAAATCCATGCTGCGGTGCTTTTGTACTATTATAGGGAAATTTCCAACTTGCTATTTGTATCGATAAATGGTACTATATGACTATACTAATGTCATTTGAATGTTTAGAAATAAATGACTTCTGAAGGAGGCTTTGGCGAAATGGGAAGATTCGTGAATCCGGACAATAGTGCGTTTCAAGTTGCACTGAATTCAAAAATTTATGTGGATAAAACGGGTCTGCTGGAATATACCAACAGCGTTCTTGATACACCAGAAGCATACATCTGCAATAGCCGCCCCCGGAGATTTGGTAAGTCCTATACGGCTAATATGCTGGCAGCCTATTACAGCAAAGGCTGCGATTCAGAAAAGATGTTCGATGGGCTTACAATCGGCAAGAGTAGCGACTTCAAAAAGCATCTCAACAAGTACGATGTGATCCATATAGATGTACAATGGTTTTTGTCCAGCTGTGCAGACATCAAAAGTATTATATCCTACATTACGCAATCAGTTTTTGAGGAACTAAAAGAGTACTACCCTGAAGTTCTTCCTAACGAAGTGTTGACATTGGCGGATGCTTTGTCGCGCATCAGAAACTCGACCGGTCAGAAATTTATTGTGATTATTGATGAATGGGATATTCTGATCCGAGATGAAGCAACCAATAAGGCTGTTCAAGAAGAATATATCTATTTCCTGAGAGGCTTATTCAAAGGTACAGAGCCGACAAAATACATTCAGCTTGCATACCTCACCGGCATTCTGCCAATCAAAAAGGAAAAAACGCAGTCGGCCTTGAATAACTTCGATGAGTTTACCATGGTCAGTGCCGGCACGTTGGCACCTTTCATTGGCTTTACGGAAGAAGAAGTTAAGAATCTTTGCGAGGAGTACCACAAAGACTTTGACAAGGTAAAAAAGTGGTACGATGGTTACTTGCTGCGGGATTACCAAGTTTATAATCCCAGAGCTGTTGTCAGCGTTATGCTGAAGGGAGAGTTTAAGAGCTACTGGTCGGAAACGGCTTCCTATGAAGCAATCGTTCCTCTTATCAACATGAACTATGATGGGCTGAAAACGGCGATCATTGAAATGCTTTCCGGTGGGGAAGTTAAAGTAAACACGGCTACCTTCAAGAACGATACCGTTAATATCCAAAGCAAAGATGATGTTTTGACATATATGATCCATCTTGGCTACTTGGGATATGACCAGAACCGAAAAACAGCGTTTGTTCCGAATGAGGAAATCCGGCAGGAATTGACACTTGCGGTGGAAAGCAAGCATTGGAATGAGATGTTGCTGTTCCAGCAGGAGTCTGAGAAGTTGCTGGATGCGACATTGGATATGGATGGCGATGCAGTAGCCACTCAGGTTGAGAAAATCCATGATGACTATGTTTCTGCCATCCAGTACAACAATGAAAACTCCTTGAGCAGCGTCTTGGCGATTGCATACCTGAGCGCTATGCAATATTACTTTAAGCCGGTTCGAGAGCTGCCCACAGGCAGGGGCTTCGCAGACTTCGTTTTCATTCCAAAACCGGAGTACCGAAATGACTATCCGGCGCTTGTTGTGGAGTTGAAGTGGAACCAAACGGCGGAGACTGCGATGCAGCAGATTAAGGAAAAGAAATATCCGGATTCGCTGCGTGGCTATACAGGAAATCTTCTCTTGGTAGCTATCAACTATGACAAGAAAACGAAGAAACATCAGTGCCTTATTGAAAAAGTAGTATAAAGATCATGCCGTGGAAGGAACCTTCTTCCACGGCTTTTCTATACCATGATTGAGTCATTGACTTGTACATTTTGAAAATACTGAATGCAGTATTATACTGATGGGGAAGGAGGGAAAACCGATGCAATATGATAAAGCAGACCAGCAAAACTGCCCGCGCAGAGTCGTGTTCTATGGGCGCGTGTCCACGGAACTTGAGGCGCAAATATCAGCACTGAAAAATCAAATGAACTGGTATCTGGAGCTTGCAGAACATCATCCGAATTGGACGGTGGTTGGGCAATACGCCGATGAAGGAATCTCAGGTACTGGCATGAAAACCCGGCCTTCTTTTATGAAGATGCTGCGAGATGCCCGGAAAAAGAAGTTTGACCTAATCGTGACCCGCGAGGTTTCCCGTTTTGCCCGAAACACGGTGGATACTTTGGTTACGACCCGTGAGCTGAAACAGTACGGCGTTGAAGTGTACTTCGTCAATGATGACATCTGGACGATGCGTGGCGATGGAGAAGTTCGCCTGACCATTATGGCAAGCCTTGCGCAAGATGAAAGCCGTAAAATGAGTGAACGCACCAAGGCGGGCATTCAGACGTCACAGAAAAAAGGCACCTATGTTGCGGGACCGACACCGTTTGGATATAAGCGTGATAAAAAGGCTCATACGCTTGTGGTGCAGGAAAGTCAGGCAGAGACTGTCAGAAAAATTTTTGCTTGGTATGCTGATGGCATAAATGGCACCGAGATAGCCCAGACACTAACGCAAGAAGGCGCATCGAATAAATCCGGAATGCCACAATGGAGCGCGCGTCAGGTTCTCTCAATCACCAAGAATACGATTTATAAAGGGTATTTGACATACAACAAATCGCATATTGATGATTTCCTCAGCCATAAAAGCATCAAGAACAGCGAACAGGATTACATTCTGGTGAAAGGCAGTTTTGAGCCAATCATTTCAGAGGAACTATGGGATAAATGTCAGCGCCGCAGACATGCATGGCAGTCGTACAAAGACGGCAATATAACGCAGGCTTACTTGTATGGAAAGAGCGAACACGCCGACAAATGGGCTTGCCGCCTGTTTTGTGGCTGCGGAGCCAGAATGCGGGCGTTCCGCGCAGAGAAAGGCATTGTTCGATATATCTGTTATCAGCGGTCGCTGAGGAATGTAGCCCCCAAATGCAGCGCCCCCAATGTGCAAGCATGGAAGCTCGAATTGATGGCGCGAGAAATCTACAAAAACGTTTGGCAGGATCACCGGCAGGATATTTTAGAAGAATACCAGCAGGAACAAGAAAACGGAGCTGCCGATAGTGAAAAGGTAGAGGAAGCACTCAGCTGGCAAGAGTCGTTCCCAAACGATGAAATCAGCCGGGAATTTCTGGACAGATTTGTGCCGAGAATCTTCTCCATCGATGGACAGAAATTCATCTGGGAACTAAATCTATTTCAAGAGTCATGCACTGTTCAATGCAATGTGCGCGGAACGTACAATTACCATTCGATTTCGGCGGAAAAAATCATGCCGGGAAAAACAAAAGCGAAGAAAGGGGATGGGGCCGTCAATAGGATACTTGAGGATACAAACAGTACGCGCTTTTGGGTACATACCTATGATGACGACCCAATAAGCAGGCAGCTATCAAGAACCCCCGCAAGTAAGAGTTCTGTCATTCACCATTGGATTTGATGAAGCACAAACCTTCTATAAATCCCATGGATACGGCATAAAACCGTCAAAATGGCATGATTTGACCGTGGAGGTTTATATCTAATCGCCAAAACCCCCGTACATTCCCAATTGGGCAATGTGCGGGGGTTTTTTATTGTTATTTTGGGCTGTTTGTACAAATCTAAACGGGAACGCAAAAATGTATTCTGATTTCAAAAATACATTTTGTCCATGAAAAGAAGCTCTGCACCTATCCCCGGACGGACAGCCGTTATCTGACTTCGGATATGGCGGCGAGTCTGCCGGAGCTGGTCCGGCTCACCGCTGGGGCGCTGCCCTTTGCCGCTGGTATGGAGCTTGCCTGCAATGCGGCCCAGGTCATCAATGACAAGAAAGTGACCGACCACCATGCGGTGATCCCCACCCGCAACCTCCAGGGCGCAGACCTGTCCGGCCTGCCGGTTGGTGAAAAGGCGGTGCTGGAGCTGGTGGCCCTGCGGCTGCTGTGCGCCGTGGCGGAACCTCATACCTATGCGGAAACCGCAGTGACGGTGGAGTGCGCCGGTGCTGAGTTTGCTGCCAAGGGCCGCACGGTGAAGCAACTCGGCTGGCGGGCGCTGGATGCTGCCTACCGTGCTGGGCTGAAAAATGCGGAGCCGGACAAGGAAATCGAGGACAAGGCTCTGCCGGAGCTGTCTGAAGGTCAGACGCTGCCCCTTTCTGGTGCTGCCGTCAAGGAGGGCAAAACCACCCCGCCCAAACATTTTACGGAAGATTCTTTGTTGGCAGCGATGGAGACCGCCGGAAAGGACGATATGCCGGAGAACGCCGAGCGCAAGGGCCTGGGGACCCCAGCCACCCGCGCCGGGATTCTGGAAAAGCTGGTGTCCACCGGCTTCCTGGAGCGCAAAAAGAGTAAGAAAACCGTGCAGCTCCTGCCGTCCCATGATGCGGTGTCCCTTATCACCGTGCTGCCGGAGCAGCTGCAATCGCCTTTTTTGACTGCCGAGTGGGAGTACCGGCTGGGCGAGATCGAGCGCGGGGAGCTTTCCCCGGAGGACTTTATGGCCGGGATTAGCGCCATGCTCCAGGAGCTGGTGAGGACCTATCAGGTCATCAAGGGAACCGAGTATTTGTTCACCCCGCCCCGCGTGGTGGTGGGCAAATGCCCCCGCTGCGGCGGAGAAGTTGCAGAAATGCAAAAAGGCTTCTTCTGTCAGACAGAATCTTGCAAATTTGCAATTTGGAAAAACAACAAGTGGTGGGAGCTGAAGCGCAAGCAGCCCACCAAGGCCATCGTGACAGCGCTGCTCAAGGATGGCCGCGCCCATGTGACCGGCCTGTACTCCGAGAAAACCGGCAAGACCTACGACGCCACCGTGGTACTGGAGGACGATGGGAAGTACGCCAATTTCAAGCTGGCATTTGACCGGCAGAAAGGTGGCGGCAAATGAAACTGAGCCTTTATGAACAGGAAACCATCATCCTCTACAACCAGGCCGAGGCCGCCGCCGAGGTCTATACCCATGACCCCCGGCTGCTGGAGAAGCTGCGGCGGCTGGCGGAAAAGTACCCGGATCAGATCGTAAAAAAAGACCGGCAGACCTTCACGGTCCCCAAACGCTGCGTGTCCGTCCGGGAGCCGTACAGCGACGAGCGCCGCAAGGCGGCCAGTGAACGGGCCAAGGCTGCCGGGTACAGGCCGCCATCCCCCAATAAGGGCGGCGAGTAAGCATGGCTGAGAGTGTCTTTGAGGCCGTCAAGCAGTCCATCACCGTCCGGGAAGCCGCACAGATGTATGGGATCGAGGTCAATCGGAGCGGCATGGCCTGCTGCCCGTTCCACGATGACAAAAATCCCAGCATGAAGCTGAACGAGGAATATTTCTACTGCTTCGGCTGCGGAGCCACCGGCGATGTGATCGATTTTGCTGTCCGGCTCTACAATCTGTCCCCCAGGGAGGCCGCCGAGAAACTGGCCCAAGATTTTGGCCTGGCTTATGACAGTCAGGCCCCTCCCCGGAGGCGCTATGTCCGGCAGAAAACCGAGGCACAGAAGTTCAAAGAGGACCGAGATCATGCCTTTCGTGTCCTGGCCGACTACTTTCATTTGCTCCGCAAGTGGGAAACCGACTATACACCCAAAACACCGGAGGAAAATCCCGATCCCCGATTCATGGAAGCAATCCAGAAAAAGGACTATGTGGGCTATCTGCTGGATTTTTTCCTGGAGGATACCCCCGATGAACAAAAGCTGTGGATTGCCGAACATCAATTAGAAATCGCCAAGTTGGAAAGGAGAGTGAAATTCATGGCTGATAAGCCCACCAACCGGGAGCGGTTGCAGGAAATAACGGCGGGAATTGAACAGGGTATCAAGGAGCTGTTTGAGAGTGAACGATACAGGCAGTATCTGTCTACCATGAGCCGCTTTCATCATTATTCCGTCAACAACACCATGCTCATCTATATGCAGCGCCCGGATGCCACGCTGGTGGCCGGGTTCAACAAGTGGAAAAACCAGTTTGAACGCCATGTGAAAAAGGGTGAGCATGGTATCACCATCATCGCTCCTACGCCCTACAAAAAGAAAATCGAGGAAATGAAGCGCGATCCGGACACCCATGCTCCCATTCTGGACGCAGACGGCAAGGCGGTCATGGAGGAAAAGGAAATTGAAATCCCCATGTTCCGTCCGGTTAAGGTGTTTGATGTTTCGCAGACGGACGGAAAGCCCCTGCCGGAGCTGGCCTCCAGCCTGTCCGGGACAGTGCCGCACTACGAGGCTTTCCTGGAGGCACTGCGTCGCTCCGCCCCGGTCCCCATCGAGTTTGAGCCGATGGCAGCCAATATGGACGGCTATTTTTCCTCCGAGCAGCAGCGAATTGCCATACGGGAAGGCATGAGCGAGGTGCAGATTGTTTCTGCCGCTGTCCATGAGACCGCGCACAGCAAGCTCCACGACCCGAAAAAACATGAGGCAGAGCCGACCTGGAAGATCGTCATGGTGAGTGAGGGCGGCACCAAAAAGGATTACCGTCTGGATTTTGCCACTGAAGCGGAGGCGGAACAGGTCGCCGCCGAGGATGGCTGGCGCTATGTGGACGAAAATCAGTTTGAGTGGAGTTTGGAGGTAGAGGAAGATCTGACGGCGGTGAAACAGGCCGCCAAGAACCGCAACACCGAGGAAGTGGAGGCCGAGAGCATCTCTTATGCGGTCTGTCAGTATTTCGGCATCCAGACCGGCGAGAACAGCTTCGGCTATATTGCTTCCTGGTCCGAGGGCAAGGAGCTGAAGGAGCTGCGGGCCAGCCTGGAGACCATCAACAAGACTTCCTGTGAGTTGATCTCCGACATCGAGCGCAACTACAAAGAAATCTGCAAGGAGCGCGGCATTGACCTGACCGCAGACCTGGAGCCGGAGCAGGCACCCCAGCAAGCTGCGGAGGAAAAGACCCCTGCAGAAAAAGTTTCTCAGCCCAGCGCCGAGTACCGGGAGGCCCTGCTGGTGCTGGACGATACCACCTATCTTCATGTCCAGCCCTGCGACACTGGCTGGGACTACACCCTCTACGATGCGGCGACTATGAAGCAACTGGACGGCGGCCAGGTGGATGGGCAGAACATGGGACGCTCTGAAGCTATCGGCAACATCTGCAAGGACCTGGGGCTGGGTGACAAATCCATCAAGTATGCTCCACTGTCTATGATCGAGACCTTGCAGGAACAGGCCAGCCAGCAGACCGCAAAAGCCGCAGCTGCCCAGCTGCCGGATGCCCAGGAACAGGCGTTGGACGAATACCCCATGCCGGACCCTGCGCTGACCCAGGATGATTTGGAAAAGTGCGGATACCTGGACAGCGACCTTCTGCCGCTCTCCAAAGAACGAGCCTATGAGCTGATGGAGCGGGACCTGACCGTTTACATTATCCAGGAGGGCGAGAATCCAGCGATGGCTTTTGACACCGCTGACCTGGATGCCCATGACGGTATCTTCGCCGTGTCCCGTGAGGAATGGGAGGAAAGCTCGGAGTTTGATAAGTTGGTCAAGGACCGTATGGACCACCAGCAGGAACGGGAGCAGGCGTTTCTCTCTCATAAAGGAGACTGCTACGCCATTTATCAGGTGAAGCACACCGACGAGCTGCGGGACATCCGCTATGAGGGGCTGGAGTGGATCAAATCCATCGGGCGGACAGTTCAGCGAGACAACTATGATCTGGTCTACACTGCACCGCTTTCTCCCAGCGACCTGAAAGGTAGTGTGCTGGACAATCTCGAATACCGCTTTAATAATGAACATCCTGCCGACTACCGCCATCCGTCCATGAGCGTCAGCGACATCGTTGCCATTAAGCATGATGGCAAGGTATCCTGTCATTACTGCGACAGCTTCGGCTTTAAGCCGGTTCCCGGATTCCTGCCGGATAATCCGCTGAAAAATGCGGAGATGGCCGTGGAGGACGACTACGGTATGATCGACGGCATCCTCAACAACGGCCCCAAGGAACCAACGGTGGCCCAGCTGGAACAGCAGGCCCGCAGCGGACAGCCTATTTCCCTCATGGATTTGGCTGCCGCCGCCCATCGGGAGGATCGGGATAAAAAGAAGTCCGTTGTGGAGCAGCTGAAAAGCCAACCTAAAACCGAACACAAAAAGACAGCGCCTAAAAAGAGCGCGGAAAGGGAACTTTGATATGAACAACTTTACTTTTGAAGAAATGAACCTGATGTGCATTTACAACACCGGAAGCCGTACCGGGCTGATCGAGGCCCTGACGGAGATGCGCGGCTATCTCACCCCGGAGGAAACGGAACTGCGGGAGCTGACGGACAGCGCCCTTCAGAAGCTCCAGGATATGAGTGATTCTGAGTTTGTCGAGCTGGAGTTGTACCCGGATTTCGATGAGTAACAGCTTTTCCTAAATTTACAATTCATTTATTTTCAAAAGTAAGGGGGGGGTAGTATAATAAAGCCAGATTAGAAGTGTGTAATCAAAGTGAGGAATAAAAATGCGCATTTTGGAATATGGCAATATAAATAATTCAACGATAATGCTTGTTCATGGTTTTGAAAGTCCGTATCAAATATGGATTGATTATATAGAGCATTATAAAGAGAACTATCATATTCTTGTGCCAATTTTGCCGGGACATGATGTGCGGGAAAAGTCCGAGTTCAATTCCTTTGATGATACTGCAAAAGAGATAGAAAATTATTGCATATCAAAATCTATAAACCATATATATGCAATTTATGGAATGAGCATGGGTGGAGTTGTAGCATCATATTTATGGAAAAACAAGAGGCTCACTTTTGAGAAAGTTATTTTAGAAAGTTCACCACTTTTACCATTTGGAAAATATATGACTCAAATGCTTATAAAGCAGTACTTGTCTATAACCCAAAAAGCAAGAGAACGAAATCGAAAAGTGGTACGAAACGCAATAAATTCAATGGTAACAGAAGATATGCTGGATGTTTTTTTAGAACTGCTGGATAACATATCAGATGAAACCATAAAAAATTATTTATATGCAGTTGGACAATTTAAACTTCCCTCAGATATTGATACACCCAATACACAGATTTTTTATTTTTATGGTGGAAAGATAAATGAATTTGTTTTTAGAAAAGTAGCAAAATATATCAAGAAAAATTATAAAAATTCTACAATTATTTGTTTAAAAGGAAAGGGGCATTGTGAGGACGCATTACTGCACTCAAATGAGTGGATTGAACGACTGGATAAATATATTATTAGTACTGCAAATCCCAGTTTGTAGAAATCATTAACAATTTAATAACCGTTACTTCCACAGTAGTATCATCCGGCAGGAAATCTTTTCAAAGGTTTCCTGCTTTTCTTTTACCCAAAACTGAAAGGAGGACAGAAAATCATGCCAACCAAAGCAGAAATGTATGCGCAAATGGCTGATAAGGTGGCGACCCAGCTTGTGGGCAGCTGGCAGGAATGGACGGCCTTTCTCACTACTGCCGCCCGCCTCTACAAATATCCGTTCCATGAGCAGCTGATGATCTACGCCCAGCGCCCGGACGCCACCGCCTGCGCCGAGTACGACCTGTGGAACAACCGCATGGGCCGGTATGTGCGGCGCGGGTCCAAGGGCATCGCCCTGGTGGATGATTCCGGGGACCGGCCCCGGCTGCGTTATGTGTTCGATATTTCCGACACCGGCACCCGGCCCAACTCTCGCACCCCCTGGCTGTGGCAGCTGGAAGAACAGCACATCGGGCCTGTGTCGGCCATGCTGGAGCGCAACTACGGCATTGCCGGTGATGATCTTGCCCAGCAGCTTACCGATGTGGCCGGAAAGCTGGCGAGTGAGTATTGGGACGAGCATCAGCAGGACTTTCGCTACATCGTTGACGGTTCGTTCCTGGAGGAGTACGATGATCTCAACGTCGCAGTCCAATTCAAATCGGCGGCCACCGTCAGTATTGCCTACGCCCTGATGTCCCGCTGCGGTCTGGAGCCGGAACGCTACTTCCAGCACGAGGACTTTATGTCGATTTTTGACTTCAATACCCCGGCCACGGTTGGGGCGTTGGGAGCAGCAGTCAGCCAGATCAACCAGCAGGTGCTGCGGCAGATCGGCGTCACCATCCAGAACTATGAGCGCGAACATCTTGCGGAAAGGAGCATTACACATGGAGAACAACCTGACTTACACGAGGAACGGAGATTACCTGATTCCCGACCTGAGCCTGAGCGAGCAGCCGAAGAAGCCCCTGGGCAAGTACGGCAGGATGCGGAAAGCATACCTGAAGGAACACCGTCCCCTGATCTACAACCATCTGCTGATGAGCGAGAAGCTGTACCCGCACCTGCTGGAGATCGAGGAGACGGCGAACAGCCGTCTGGAGCAGATGATGCTCCAGCTGGCGGAGTCGGCGGGCGCGACGGAGGAGCTGAAAGCCCGCGATCCGATGCGCTGGGTGGGCCTGATGAACACCTGCAAGGCACAGGCCGAGGAGATTCTGATGGCGGAGCTTATCAACAGCTGACCTTAAACCTGTTCCTCTCCGAAGCGGAACAAATCCAAAGAATAGATGAAGCAGAGAATGTGCAAACATCCTCTGCTTTTTCTTTTGCCCAGGAACAGCCGCAGCCGCAAGCTGCCGACCAGGAGGCAGAGGCGGCAAAGCCTACTCTCCGGGAGCTGCATGAAAAATATAAGCCCATCGTGCTGGAAGCTGTTTCCCAAGACATCCGATACCGGAACGCCTGCGGTCATAGTGATTATGAAAACGCTATGATCGAGTGTAATGCGGCTGTGCGCCGCGCCATTCTCGACTCTCACGATATAGAGCTGATCCGCCTGTTCTCTGATGTGCCGGAGTTTCGCCAGCGGCTGCACCGGGAAGTGGCAGACGAAACCTATCCCAAGCTCCATGAACTGCTGCGCCCACTTTCGGACAATGACATTGACCGTGCTATCCAAGCCTGGAATGGCAAGATCGAAAGCAAACACGCCGTTGTCCGCTACATGAAAGATCATGCGCGAGAAAAAGATACCGCCGCATGGCTGGCCCATGAGTTTGACGGAGGCGAAGGCAAAACCCCGCTTGCGATCCGCCCGGAAAGCCCCAACGGAATGGCTCTGCCCTGGCCCAAAGTACAGCGCCGGATTGCCCAGCTCATCAAAGAGGAACGTTTCTACACCCAAGTTGAAAAGGACAATCTGGATGATGTGGACCCCATCGCTATCCGGGAGACCCTGGCTCAGCGAGGGATTGTAGACGGCCAAGTTGTGGACCCGGAAAAGCTGGACAGAGATCCCTTTGTGCAGCGGGTTATGGCCGATGCCCGGAGAATTGCTGCGGAGGAAACATCGGAACAGCCTACACCGCCAGATTTGTCTGGTCAGCCCATCACCCGCGCGGGGGACACCATCACCATTGGAAACGGTGACACGGTCCATGAGATCGACATCACTGTGTCCGATGAGGAATACGAAGCCATTCGGCAGACCATCCCGGATGAAAAAGCCGATGACCCTTCTGCGCCGATCTACCATGTGGGCGACACAGTATATCTGGAAAATCAGGAGTATCGCATCACGGAGCTGCGGGAGGATGCCCGCAATGAGGCGACAACCGATCCCCAACCGCTAAATCCCGAAACGGTGGATCAGGAGCACACTGAACCGTCTGCTGAAACTCTGCGTTCTGGTTCCGAGCAAACCGGTGGGCCAGAAACGCCCCCTCAACCTGCGCCTGGGAATTTCCGCATCATGGATGATAACCTGGGCACAGGTGGGCCGAAGGAGAAGTTCTGGCGCAACATCAAGGCCATTGCCACGCTGAAACAGATTGAGCAGGAAAACCGTCACGCTACCCTGGAGGAGCAGCATCTGCTTTCGCAGTATGTGGGTTGGGGTGGAATTCCCGACGTCTTTGACCCGCAGAAGCCTGCGTGGACTGCGGAGTATTCGGAGCTGAAGGAGTTGCTGACCCCGGAGGAATACGCCGCTGCCAGAGGGTCCACCCTCAACGCCCACTACACCAGCCCCACGGTGATTCGGGCCATTTACGAGGCCGTGGGGCACATGGGGTTCAAGACCGGAAACATTCTGGAGCCGTCCTGTGGTGTGGGCAATTTCTTCGGGATGCTGCCGGAGAGCATGGCCGGAAGCAAGCTGTACGGTGTGGAGCTGGATTCCATCAGCGGGCGGATTGCTCGACAGCTTTATCCCAAAGCCGACATCACCGTGGCGGGGTTCGAGACCACCGACAGGCGGGACTTCTATGACCTTGCCATCGGCAATGTGCCTTTCGGTCAGTATCAGGTCAACGACAAAGCCTACAACAAGCTGGGCTTCAACATCCACAACTACTTTTTTGCCAAGGCGCTGGATCAGGTGCGGCCCGGCGGCATAGTGGCCTTTGTGACTTCCCGCTACACGATGGACGCCAAGGATTCCACCGTGCGCCGGTATCTGGCCCAGCGCGCCGAGCTGCTGGGAGCTATCCGTCTGCCCAACACTGCGTTCAAGGCCAATGCTGGGACCGAAGTGGTCTCGGATATTATCTTCCTCCAAAGGAGAGGGCGTCCGCTGGACATTGTGCAGGAATGGACGCAGACCGGACAGACCGAGGACGGCTTTGCCATCAACCGCTATTTCCTGGACCACCCGGAGATGGTGCTGGGCCGACAGGAACCGGAAAGCACCGCTCACGGCATGGACTACACCGTGAACCCCATCGAGGGCCTGGAGCTGGCCGATCAGCTGCACGATGCCGTGAAGTATATTCGCGGCACCTACCAAGAGGCCGAGCTGCCGGAACTGGGCGAGGACGAAGCCATCGACACTTCTATTCCCGCTGACCCCAATGTAAAAAACTACTCCTACACCGTTGTGGACGGTGATGTGTATTACCGTGAAAACAGCCGTATGGTGCGGCCTAACCTGAACGCCACCGCTGAGGCCCGCGTGAAAGGGTTGGTGGGTCTGCGGGAATGTGTCCAGCAGCTCATTGATCTGCAAATGGACGCCGCCACGCCGGACAGCGACATCCGGGAGAAGCAGGCAGAGTTGAACCGACTCTATGATGATTTCTCCGCCAAGTACGGCCTTATCAATGACCGGGCAAACAGATTGGCCTTTGCCGATGATTCCAGTTACTATCTGCTCTGTGCTTTGGAGATCGTAGACGAGGACGGCAAACTGGAGCGCAAGGCGGATATGTTTACCCAGCGTACCATCAAGCCCCATGAGGCGGTTACTACCGTTGACACCGCCAGCGAAGCTCTGGCTGTATCCATCGCAGAAAAAGCCCGTGTGGACATGGAGTACATGGAACAGCTTACCGGCAAGACCGGTGACGAGCTGGTTTCCGAACTGCAAGGTGTGATATTCCGTGTGCCGGGACAGGTGGAGAAAGACGGCACTCCCCATTATGTGACCGCCGATGAATACCTATCCGGCAATGTCCGCAGGAAATTACGGCAGGCACAGCGGGCTGCACAGCAGGACCCGGCCTTTGTCATCAACGTAGAGGCCCTGACCGCTGCCCAGCCCAAAGACCTGGACGCCTCGGAGATTGAAGTCCGCCTGGGGGCCACCTGGATTGACAAGAAGTACATTCAGCAGTTCATGTATGAAACTTTCAACACACCGTACTACCTTCAGCGTGCCATTCAGGTCAACTACGCTGCCTATACCGCCGAGTGGCAGGTCACGGGCAAAAGCTCTGTATCCGAAAACGATGTGGCGGCCTATACCACATACGGCACCAGCCGTGCCAACGCCTACAAGATTCTGGAGGATAGTTTGAACCTGCGGGATGTCCGTATTTATGACACCGTGGAGGATGCGGACGGAAAAGAACGCCGAGTCCTCAACGCCAGGGAGACCACTCTGGCGGCCCAAAAGCAACAGGCCATCCGGGATGCTTTCAAGGACTGGATTTGGAGGAACCCGGAACGTCGCCGGGCTTTGGTTCATCAATACAACGAGGAAATGAACTCCACCCGGCCCCGTGAATACGATGGGTCCCACATCACCTTTGGAGGCATGAACCCTTCTATCACCCTCCGAGACCATCAGCTGGGGGCCATCGCACATATCCTCTATGGCGGCAATACGTTATTGGCACACGAAGTGGGCGCGGGCAAAACTTTTGAGATGGTTGCCGCTGCGATGGAGGCCAAGCGCCTGGGGCTGTGCCAGAAGTCCCTGTTCGTTGTTCCCAATCATTTGACTGAGCAGTGGGCGTCGGAGTTTCTGAGGCTCTATCCCTCTGCAAAAATCCTGGTGACGACCAAGAAAGACTTTGAGACCCACAACCGGAAGAAGTTCTGCGCCAAGATCGCCACCGGCGACTACGATGCCGTCATCATTGGCCACTCGCAGTTTGAAAAAATCCCCATCAGCCATGAGCGCCAGGAGCGGCTCCTTCAGGAGCAGATCGACGAGATCACTGAAGGCATTTCCGAGGTGAAGTACAGCGGCGGTGAGCGTTTCACGGTCAAACAGTTGGAACGCACAAAGAAATCTCTGGAGGCACGGCTGGAAAAGCTCCAGGCCGAGGGCCGCAAGGATGATGTGGTGACTTTCGAGCAGCTGGGCGTGGACCGGCTGTTTGTGGATGAGGCACACAACTACAAGAACCTGTTCTTATACACCAAAATGCGGAACGTGGCTGGCCTCTCCACCAGCGACGCCCAAAAGTCCAGTGATATGTTCGCCAAGTGTCGCTACATGGATGAGATCACCGGCAGCCGTGGTGTTATTTTCGCCACCGGCACCCCGGTCAGCAATTCCATGACCGAGCTTTACACCATGCAACGGTATCTCCAGTATGACCGCTTGCAGGAACTGAACATGACCCATTTTGATTGCTGGGCATCGCGCTTTGGTGAGACTGTGACGGCGCTGGAGCTGGCCCCGGAGGGCTATACTTTAATAGGACGATAAACTTGATTGTCCTAAATTGAAAGATTCCATAAGAAAGGAGGTAGAACAAATGCCTAAAGAACCAAAAATCACCGCACTCTATGAGCGTTTGTCAAGAGATGATGATCTTGCTGGTGAATCGAATTCCATCACCAACCAAAAGAAATATCTGGAAGATTACGCCCAAAAGAACGGCTTCAAGAACATCCGCCATTTTACAGATGATGGCTTTTCAGGTGTGAATTTCAATCGTCCCGGTTTTCAATCTCTAATAAAAGAGGTAGAAGCAGGAAATGTCGAAACGCTGATTGTTAAGGACATGAGCCGCTTAGGACGAAATTATCTGCAAGTCGGTTTTTATACGGAAGTTCTGTTCCCACAGAAAAACGTCCGATTCCTTGCAATCAACAACAGCATCGACAGCAACAATGCTTCAGACAATGATTTTGCTCCGTTTTTGAATATTATGAACGAATGGTATGCCAAAGACACGAGCAATAAAATCAAGGCTGTGTTCGATGCCCGGATGAAAGATGGAAAACGTTGCAGCGGCTCTATTCCGTATGGATATAACCGTTTGCCGAACGACAAGCAGACACTTGTTGTTGATCCGGTGGCATCCGAAGTCGTAAAGCGCATTTTTCTTCTTGCGAACGAAGGAAAAAGCCCACGGACAATCGCAGAACTGTTGACAGAGGAAAAAGTCCTGATTCCTGCTGCATACGCAAAGAAATATCACCCGGAGCAGTACAATGGGACAAAGTTCTCCAATCCGTACCTGTGGGGCACCTCCTCCGTAAGAACAATTTTAGGTCGGCAGGAATATCTGGGACACACTGTTTTACGAAAATCTGTAAGCACAAATTTCAAACTTCACAAGAGAAAAGAAACAGATGAAGATGAACAGTACGTTTTCCAGAACACGCATGAACCGATTATATCGCAAGAACTTTGGGATAGTGTTCAGAAACGCAGATGCCGAGTGAATCGTGCTTCTGCTTGGGGAACGCACACCAACCGTTTAAGCGGGTATCTGTATTGTGCCGACTGCGGCAGAAGATTGACCTTGCAAACACACTACAGTAAAAAGGATGGGTCTACTCAATATTCTTATCGTTGTGGTGGATATGCAAGTCGGGTGAATGGCTGTACTGCCCATTCAATCAGTGCCGATAATGTTGAAGCCCTGATATTGGCATCGGTCAAACGCTTTTCGAGATATGTTCTAAAAGATGAAGAAACCTTCGCTTTGGAACTGCAATCGCTTTGGAAAGAGAAACGTGAAGAAAAGCCGAAGCAGAACCAATCGGAATTGAAACGTTGTCAAAAACGCTATGATGAGCTTTCTACCCTTATTCGTAGTCTGTACGAAAATCTTATGTCTGGACTATTGCCCGAGCGACAGTACAAGCAGCTGATGGCACAGTATGATAGCGAGCAAGCAGAATTGGAATCACAGATGGAAACGATGAAATCCGAAATTGCCGAAGATAAATCAAGTTCTGCTGATATTCGGCATTTCATTTCGCTGATTCGCAAGTGCAAAAATCCAACAGAAATCTCCGATTCAATGTTTAACGAACTTGTCGATAAAATCGTTGTTTATGAAGCCGAGGGTGCAGGCAATGCCCGCACACAAAAGGTTGACAGTTATTTCAACTATGTCGGCCAAGTCGATATTGCTTATACCGAGGAAGAACTTGCCGAACTGAAAGCGCAGAAGGAGCAGGAAGAACGGCAGCGCATGGAAAAGCAGCGTAAACGTGAAAAAACCTACCGAGAAAAGCGAAAGGCAAAGAAAATCGCTGAAAACGGTGGCGATATCATTAAAACCAAAACGTGTCCGCACTGCGGGAAGGTGTTTACACCTACGAGCAACCGACAGCTTTTCTGCTCAAGGGAATGCTGGAATCAGGCAAGACAGGAGCAAAAGAAGGCGGATAGAGAAGCCGAGAGAGGAACTCACTACTACCGGCAGCGCACCTGTGCCGTGTGCGGTCACTCCTACTGGCCTACACACAGCCAGCAGGAATTTTGTTCCGATGAGTGCAGGAGAATTAACCACAACAGGAAAACCTTGGAATTCTATCACAAGAAAAAAGGGAATCCAAAACCTGACCCAGAAGCAGTCCCAACGCCGAAACCAAAGGAGGATAATGCAGCATGACTACCATGAAAAATTCCATCCATGACAATGCTAACGGTCTGGACTACACCCTTGTCAATGACCACTATCTGCCGAATCTGACCGCAGCAGCCCCGGCAGAGCAGCACCCCACCGGGCGGTGGGGCCGCTTACATAAAATGTATCTGAAGGAGCAGCATCCCATCCGGTATAATCAACTGCTCCTGTCCGGTGAGTTGGGCGGCTATCTTGCCAAGCTGGACAAGCAGGCCGAGGAACAGCTTGCCCTAATCATCCGGCAGATGCAGGAAGCTGAGGGCGTGGACGAAGCGCTGAAAGCCGCCGATCAACTGGAATGGGTGCGCCGGATGAACAGCATCCGCAACCGTGTCGAAGAAATCATCAAGACCGAGCTGATTTTTGTATAAGGAGGTGCCCACGATGGCTGTGCTGAAATGGATGCTAAAACTTGCCCTTCTCCCGCTGCTCCTACTGCTGATTCTGGCACAGTGGACTGGCATCTTTCTTACCACTTTTTCGTCGGTGGTAACAAATTTGCTCGCAGGGCTGTTCTTCTTCACGGCACTGGCCTGCTGGGTCATGGGGCTGGCAGACGGCGGCGAGGTGCTGAAGATGCTGATAACCGGATTTGTCGTTTTCACCCTGCCTTACATAGCGATGGCACTCATCGCAAAAATCTCCTATTTCGGTGATGAACTCAGGGATTTTCTCCAATCCTGAGTTTCCTTGACCGCCCTGCACGACTGCAAGGCGGTCTTTTCGTTACATCGGGTCTGCACACGGCAGACCCTTTTTTAATATGGAGGTACAAGCCTATGAAACTGACGTTTAAAGAAAAGAAGCTGCTCTACACCTATGGCTGCGCCGATCTGGAACTGACCCGCAAGCGGCTGTACGAGATTGCCGGGCTGACGGTTGACCCCAATCAGAACAAGCTGGTGTATGACTTCTGTCGGAAGCTGGAGGACGAAACGTTGGTAGACTGGTACGACCAGATGTTCTACTTTGTCCGTGCTGAGATGGAGTGCTACACCAACATGCTGCTCCTGATGCAGGACATCGAGGAGGACGAGGACTGGGGACCTGAGATATTTGAGGAAAACGAAGATGACGAACTCTCTGACGATGTGTAAGCTGGAAACTATGATCTACGCCAGCGAGGACGGAACAAGCAGCGTGTTTACGCTGAATCCCGCCCTGCAGAAGCAGCTTGATGCCCTTGCTACGGAGCACCCGGAGGTGTGCCAGCGGAAGGCAAGGGGCGAAGCTGGCGGGGTGACGTATCAGGTCAGGAGCGATCTCGTGGAAATTAAGCCCAAGTAGTTTTTTGATTATAGCATAATGTTGCAAAATGCCCTTCAGATGACTTTTATACTGCAAAGTATTTGGAGGGTATACATAAATCTTAACGAATAATCTTGCAAAATGTTTTCAAGGCTGCTATACTAGCACAGAAGAGCTTTAGATGTAAAAAAGATAGAAAGGTACATCTTATATGAAGCAAAAGGCCCCTTATCCTCTTCGGATTGATGATGTCCTAGAGAAAAAAATAAAAAAACTAGCAAAGGACAATGATCGTTCGTACAGAGCACAAATTGAAAATATTTTAAAGAAATATGTTGCAGAATACGAACGAAAAAACGGAGAGATTTCTATTGAAGAGTCTCCAGAAAGCGAGTGATTACTATCAAAACATACAATATAATTGATTTGTTTTCCGGAGCTGGTGGTCTAAGTCTTGGGTTCAAGCAAACCGGGAAAATCAACATTGTGGCTGCTGCCGAAAACAATCCCAATGCACGAAAAACCTACAAGCGTAACTTTGCAGAAGTAAAGAGATTGTACCCTGATGTGAGAACTATTGACTATAACGAGTTAAAAGAAGCCGTTGGACAGGTAGACATCGTTATCGGCGGCCCGCCTTGTCAGGGTTTTTCTAACGCTAATAGGCAACATTCAACGATAATCAGTATGAATAATCGCCTAGTCAAAGAATATGTGCGCGCTATTTGTGAGTTGCAACCAACAGCATTTGTCATGGAAAATGTTGCGATGCTGAAATCTCAGGTTCATCGATTCTTTCTTGAAGAAAATGACATGACCAATGCTAAAATTCTAAATCTGCCCCTTCGAGAAGATAACATCGAAATACTTCCGCAAAACATGAATTTTGAGGGATCACGAGAGTTAATTTTGTCTGCGCCGAATGGTGTTCAATATGCGTGGGCAGAGACTTTTTACAAGACGATAAATCTACTCTATCGATATAGAATAAACCAGCCCAAATTCGATCTTTCGTTGACAAAATATGAAAAGAAGCTGGTTCCGCAACTACAAGAACTGTTCCGCGGCTTTAATGGAACAGAATCTTCAAATCGAATCCAGCAAAAAGATTCCTTCATGGCAATTCAGATTTTGAATTACATTGAGAATAAGGAAAAGCGGGAAGAATCATTTGATAGAGTGATTCAAGCTATCAGAGATTCACTCTTGATTCAAAGAGCACTGCTTAAGGTCAAAGAATTAAGTGATAATAATATCCACGTTTTCGATTATGTTGAAAAAGATGGCGGGCTGTATGCTACAGTTAAATCTTACTCGGTGCTAGATTATTTACAGGGTATACTTGAAAATGAGCCATACAACTATACATTAAAATGTGACACGCTTAATGCAATCAGTTTTGGTGCGCCGCAGCGAAGAGAACGTTTTATCATGGTTGGTCTGAAAAAAGATCTGAATATTGAATATACTTATCCTGAAGCTACCTTCACCGAGGGGTCTTATCGAACTGTTCGGGATGCGATTTCTGATATTCAGGACATTGAACCGGGAAAAGAAGTAACGGATTCCTATTTCACTCTTCCGCCGCATCCAGAAGCGCAAGGTTTGGAAAAAGAACTGAGAGGAAGATGTTTACATAACCACATAACAACTGCAACGAGAGAAACTGCACTGTCTCGATTCAAAGCACTAAAGGCGGGAGAAAACTTCCACGATCTTTCCCCCGAATTAAAAACCACCTATAGCAATGCAGAACGAACCCAAAATACGATTTATATGCGTTTGAAATATGATGAGCCCTCCGGAACGGTAGTCAATGTTCGGAAATCCATGTGGATTCATCCTGAACTTGATCGAGCCATATCAATACGAGAGGCTGCAAGGCTTCAAACATTCCCCGATTCGTTTATTTTTGAAGGAACGAAAGATTCCCAGTATCAGCAAGTTGGAAATGCGGTTCCGCCTTTTCTTGCTAAGGCAGTAGCAGAGAGTATTATCAGTATCCTAGATCAGGTTCAATAAAAAAAGCGGGTTGCCCTGTCATAGAGCAACCCGCTTTCTTTATTAAACCTCTGTTGACGGAACTTCCTGCTTGGGAGAAGACGGTGTGGAGATTTCCAATGCCTTTGCATGGATTTTCTCGTAGATTCTTTCTTCTGGCAGGCAATCCAAAATATAGATTCCTCCGAGAAGATTCAGGTACTTTGCAAGAAGTCCGAACTGGTCTGTGTTAATTTCTCTTCCGGATTTTCTGACATCAATTATAGCACTCAGAAACGGACGAATAATGGCCGGATTGTTAGATGTATTACGTTCCAGTGCGTGCATGATGTAATCGGAACTTTCACAGATGAACTTTGTCAATTCCCAAGGGTCTTTTCTTTTTTCATCGTATGTCAGCCGTCCAATCCACCACAACCGGGACAGCGCATTTCGGGTAAGAGAACGACGTCCAGCCTTCTGTCCGAAAAAGAAGTGATCTTTTACTGCACTAACAGTACACTTTTGGTCGATTCCCCAACGGTATTGAACATACGTCCAGAAGGGTCCCAAACAAAGTCCAGCCCAAAGCCGCTCATCCGAAGCCTGTGAATCGGTCAAAAACTTCAAATTACTATAGACCCGGATTGCATTTTCCGCTTCTGTAAGAAATGCCTTCTTTGGATCAGCTGACATATCGAGCGAAAAATCTTTGATTTCTTTGAACTTGGTATCGGAGAAGAGAGGCTGATTTAGCTCCTCAGAAAGCCAATCAGACGATGGCTGCTTGAATTTGTTCACCCAGCTATCGAGGTTGCTTTTAATCACATCGATATTATCATAACACACAAATTGCAACTTCATTCATCTTCACCTCCCGATGATGTGGGACTATTAACTAAAAATTTGAAAGCATCACTTAACGGGTCGTTGACTAATTTTTGAGCTAGTTCCATAAAATTCAGCGCATCAAATTGTGTGGATTCAATCTCACAATCGAATTTTGTTGAAAGAGTTTTTGAAAGAACCTTATACCACAATGTATCCGAATTGTTTTCGTTACGTTCATCGGGACTTTGCGCCCGTAGTTGTCCTAGAACATACACAAGCGCAGGGACAACGGTCAACGAATTTAATATGGATTGAGCCTCAGGAAGAGACTGAAGGGCACTGTAATTGGTAAAGTCATCCCAAGGAAGTTTTATCATGATCTTTCGCTGCGACATATCGACAAGCATCTGATGACAACTAGTGTCGGGATTTCGCGTGATACTAAAAATAGACGGTGTATTTGCAATGTCATCAGTGTTTTTTGTGATGTCCAAAACCACCATCTTTCCAACCGCCAAAACACAGCCTGCCTCAATGTCAAAAACTTCACCTTGGTAGTCGTCATGAAAATCCGAACTGCTATAGCCATTTAAGTCTTTAACGGCCACCACAAACGGGCAAATTTGAAGTTTTCCATTCACAGTTTGGCTGAAAAGCGTATATGTCTCACTTAATTGATCTGTCTGAATAACAGTACGGAACCCGGTTTGCGCACATTCAAGATGGTAGACATACTTTGCGTCGCCATTCTTGATGCGCTCTAATAAACTTTGGCATGTCAGCGTTGCAAGAAAGTCCAAACGATAATTATAGCCATCGCGTACAACATCAATAGTCGCATCAAAACTGCCGTTTTTATAGTCATCTGAATACGATGAAAGTACCGGATAAGGATAAAGTTTATACTTGATTTCCATAAGCTTTCACCTCCATGGAGCAGTAGTCATGATAATCCAACTGTATGTCGATGCGCAAAGGCTGGTTGGCAGTGAATACAAGATTAGAGATTCTATTATTTGAAATCTTCAAATCAGGGCAGCTAGCACAGGTTGCACTGACGATGGAAGCTTCGTAATTCTGCGATTCGGCGGACATGAAGACGTCCATAATACCGTTTTGTGCAGAAATCATAGGAGTGAAAACGATAGTATACTGTCCTGTAGCCTTATCACGCAGGACGTTGCGAATACGTGCTGCGGAGATTGAAATGAACTTTTTATGATGCTCAACAGGAGTTTTTCCGCCACCATTCCCGGGATTGCTCCCGCCGCCGTTTCCACCGCCGCCACCATTTCCAGTACTTCCGCTACCGCCTTCACCGGGAAGGTCGGTTACAGTGGCATCACCATCTTCATCGTCAGGAGCGTCAACCATGGTTTGTTTGTTGTCAGGGATATTTGCATCCGAGGGTTTGGGCGGTGCCTCAACTACACGAACCTTTATCTCCTTGATTTCATCAGTGATGGATTCGGCTCGTTCCTGATTAGCAGCGTCCTCAGCATCGTTTGCCGACAGATATTCACCAACAGACGGATCGAGTTCCTCTTCTGCAATCTCATCCTTCATCGAATTCAACGAATCCTTCATGAATTTGAGCATTGTTTTCATTAGCTGATTATATTGAGCTTTATTATCCGCTCGCTCTTTTTCCCATGCAAGATGTTGTGGATTTTCAAGGTTTCTCAGATACGAATTGATGGCATCGCCTTCGATGAGCAAGGTTCCCGCAAAGGGAACAATACCATTTATGTTGCCCTTGTCCTTAATTTTCATACCGGTCTGACGAATCATAGCGACTCGACGGTTGAATGTAGGTTCAATCATCAACCGGAGTGTCAGGGTTCCACTCGTTGCAGGATCATCCTTAAGTTCAAGCGTAAAAGAACGTGCGTTTTCATTGTCGGTCAACACACGATAGTACTCGTCAGCGTGTTCTTTGAAATAGTCCTTGTGCGAAACCATTAGCTCTGAAAGCGTGTCCTTACTAATTGCTATGCCGTCGACATCTACAACCAAAGCCCCGGTATAAATAGCATACAAAAAGCCATCTAGAATGGACGCAACCATTTGATGATCCCAGCCTTTTTCACCGGTGAAACCAGCGATAAAAATGTCCGTACCAGTGTTGTCTAATCTGGAATACGTTGGGTTCAAAGAGTACTGATTATACGTGGGAGAATTCTTATCGTCCCCATAGAAACCGATACCCTGTGTGGTTTCGTTCTTTTTATTCTTAAAAGTTGTCAGTCTTGCGACACCCTGAGAAGCCGAGGTCTTATTTATATCATAGGTGCTATAAAAGACTGTGCGAAGACTAGAACACGCAAAAGGCGCAAATTTTCCGATGCCAAAAGAACCGCCACGACCACCGGACTTGTTGGAGGTGCCCGAAGATTTTGTCAGGTTACACCACGGAGAATTGTATTCTGCACGTGACCCTGTCAATCCGGACGTGTTAAAATCGCTTATCCGAAGACACTTTATCGAGGAACGATTCATGTCCTTTATAGCCTGCTTGAAGAATTTGCGTGCTTGATCGGAATCCTGTATTTTCCAGAAATCAAGGCAACGATTAAATACATCCTCCAAGGTCTTGGCACCGGGAATGTTTTTGGGGTCGATTTCAAAAGTTTCAAACTCGATTCTAGCAGGCTGGCTGTCATCAAGGCGAGCATCGAGTGAATTTTGGCATATTTCACGTGCAAGAGATTTAATGGGTGTTCCCTTAAACATCTCAACACCGGAATCCGCAATGCCAATGATTTGGCTGTGGTTGTTAGATGGGAAATTCCATTTTGGAGACAAATTAAACATCATGCCCCTCCTTATCTTAAAGTGAAACGAGGCGACTTTTCAGCATCCGTTTTGTTGAATTTTCGTTTCGCTTCTCTTACTTCAATCTCAATCGCTTGAAAAATTTGATCTACATCATCTTGAGTGTATTCATAGAAGGATGTGTTAGCACAATTCCCAAGCAGTTGAAGGGTGTCGATTATCTTGTTGGTTCTTGCTTCTGCAAGACGAACAAACTTTTCGTGCTTGCTTTCTTCCGCTTTGCTCTTCATAAGAATGCCCTCCTTCTATCACCAAGTATAGGCCCATAGAACTATAAAGTCAATAATATTTTGGCAATATTTTTATAATATTACAAAAATATTGCTATTTGGCGGCCCACAAAGAACAAAAAGAAGCCAATATGCGTCAAAAACAAAAGGAGCGTGATGCCATGACCCAACCGAAAACCGACCTTGCCTATCTCCGCAATGAAAAAGCCAAAGCAGAACAGAAGCTGCGCGCTTGTCAGCACCGGGAGAAAATCCTCGAACGCCAGATGTCGGAGCTGAACCGGAGAGAGCGTGTGCACCGTCTTTGCACCCGTGCCGGAATGCTGGAAAGCTTTCTGGTCTGTCCGGGAGAACTGACCGACGATCAGGTGATGGAACTGTTGAAGATCTCGTTCCGTCAACCTGAAGTCGTGCTGGCGCTTGCAAAGATGGTGCATGACGTTCACGAACGCAGCAACGTCCAAAACCCTTTAGAATAAAGGGCGCAATTATACACCGTTCCGGTGAAATTGCGGTCTTGCAGACGGCTCGATGAAATCGAAGCTGGCGTTTGTGCGCCAGCCCGATTCCATCCCAAGGAAAACTGCATTTTCCTTGCGCTGCTTTGCAGCTATCCTTTTGCGGCTCCCGCCTGAGACCAAAGCGCATAGCACTCCGTTCCAAGGCGGCGAGCAAAACCGAATACGATTCCAGACCGTTCATCAAGAGCAATCTTGCTGGGCGGTCTTTTTGTTTGGGGGTGATGCCTATTCCGTGTCCGCATTTCAAAATCACCATCGTCAAGCGCAGCCAAGGGCAGTCCGCTGTTGCCGGGGCCGCTTACCAAAGCGGCGAACGGCTGTTCAGCGAGTACGACCAGAAAACGAAATTCTACAACAAGAAGAAAGAGCTTGTCCACGCCGAGATCATGCTGCCGTCCCATGCGCCGCCCGGATTTGCAGACCGGGCAACCCTCTGGAACGCCGTGGAAGCCGTGGAGAACCAGTGGAACTCCCAGCTTGCCCGGCGCATCGTGCTGGCATTTCCGGTGGAGGTTCCGAAAAAACAGTATCTCTCCATGATAAAAGAATTTTGCAACGAGCAGTTTGTTTCCAAGGGCATGATTGCTGACTTTGCCATCCACGACAAGGGAGATGGCAACCCACACGCCCACATTCTGCTGACGCTCCGGGCAATGGATGAACACGGCAAATGGCTTCCAAAAGCCAGAAAGGTTTACGACCTTGACGAGAACGGTGAGCGCATCCGGCTCCCCTCCGGCAACTGGAAGTGCCACAAGGAAAACACGGTGGACTGGAACGACCAGAAGTACGCCGAGGTCTGGCGGCATAGCTGGGAAACCATCACCAACCGCTATCTGGAAGCTGCTGGCAGACCGGAACGTGTTGACCTGCGCTCCTTTGAGCGGCAGGGCATCCAGCAGATACCGACTGTGCATCTCGGTCCCGCCGCACACCAGATGGAAAAGCGTGGAGTGGAAACTTTTCTCGGCAACCTGAACCGGGATATTCGCGCCGCCAATAGCCTGATGCAGTCCATCCGCAGTGCGATTCGTGGGCTGCAACGCTGGATTGCAGACCTGAATGAAAAGAAACAGCTTCTTCTGGACGCTCTGGAAAAGGCGAAGGAACCCACGCTTTCTGATTTGCTGGTGGACTACTTCAACCTTCGCAATGAGCAGCGCAGCGATTGGTCTGGCAAGGCAAAACTGAAATGCACCGTTCGGGACTTCGAGGAAGTCAAGCAGACGGTGGACTACCTGAAAGCCCATTCCCTGAACACCATCGAGGATTTGGACACCGCCATCTCACATTTGAACCAGACCACCGCCCCTCTCCGCAGACAGTTGAAACAGAACGAAAACCGTATGAGGGCAATCGCCCAGATCAAGGATGCTGCCGCCGTCCATGCCAAGCTGAAACCTATCCACGACACCTTTATCAAGAAGAACTTCAAGCTGACCAAGGACGCTTATGCCGCCCAGCACAAAGAGGAGCTGGACACCTTTAATAAAGCTGTCCGCACCCTGATGAAGCTGAACGGCAGCACAACAGTGAATTTTTCGGCATTGGATGCCGAATTTTCTGCGCTGCAATCCAGCAGCGCAGAACTGCGCACCCAACTGGAAACCTTGCAACCGGACATCTCCGCCCTGAAAAACATCCGCAAATATATCGACATGGTGCTGAATAAGCAGCAGCTTTCCGCACCGGGCGGCAAGACCCCGGAGAAGGAATCGGTGCTGAAAAAGCTGGAAGAAGCCAAGGCAGTACAATCCCAGAAGAAAACGGAAGCGAAAAATCACACACAGGAGCTTTAAGGAGGGAGCAGCATGACCTACACCCAAGCCCAGATCGACAAAGCCAATGCGGTGGATCTGGAAAAATTTCTCCGGGCACAGGGCGAAACGCTGGTGCGCAGCGGAAAAGAATACCGCTGGAAAGCCCACGACAGCCTGACTGTCTGTGGAAACAAATGGTTCCGGCACAGCCAGAGCAAGGGCGGCTTTCCGGTGGATTTTGTGATGGAATTTTACGGCAAGTCCTTTCCCGAAGCGGTGCAGATGCTGACCGGAGAGCCGGGCGAAGTCCAGCCGGAGACTGACCCCGCCCCCTCTCCGGCGTTTCGTCTGCCGTTGCGGAACGTCACCAATGCCAACATCCTGAACTATCTGACACAGGAACGGAAACTCAGTCCCTCGCTGGTGAACTTCTTCATCGCCGCCGGAGATATTTACGAGGATTCCTCCCACCACAACGTGGTCTTTGTGGGGCGGGATGCAGACGGGCATCCCCGCTGCGCAAGCAGCCGTGGGATTCGGGAAAAGTTTCGACAGGATGCGGCCGGTGCAGAAAAGGCGTTTGGCTTTGCCCACCGTGGCACTGACAAGCAGCTGCTGGTCTTTGAAGCGCCCATCGACCTGCTGTCCTTCATCGAACTGTTCCCGAAAAACTGGCAGCAGCACAATTATCTGTCGCTGGGCGGGGTGTCGGGCAAGGCGCTGCGGCAATTTCATTCTGAACGCCCGGACGTGGAGAGGGTATTCCTCTGTCTGGATGCCGATAAAGCTGGAGAGGATGCCTGCAAGCGGCTGGCGGGGCTGCTGCCGGACACCGTGAGCGTAACCCGCATCCAGCCCTGCATGAAGGATTGGAATGATGTTCTGGTGCACCGGGCAGAGATTCCGAACCGGGATTATTTCAAAAGCACCATTCTGAAAGAGCCGCCGAAAAAGGATTCTGTCAAAATCATCCGCATGAGCGATGTGGAGCTGACCCCGGTGGAATGGCTCTGGAAGCCGTATCTGCCTTTTGGAAAACTCAGTGTGCTGCAAGGCAATCCGGGCGAGGGCAAGACCTACTTTGCCATGCACCTTGCCGCTGCCTGCACCAACGGAAAATTGCTGCCCAACATGGAGCGTATGGAACCCTTCAACGTGATCTACCAGACCGCCGAGGACGGTCTGGGCGATACGGTCAAGCCCCGCCTGATCGAAGCTGGGGCAGACCTTGACCGGGTGCTGGTCATTGATGACAGCGATGTGCAGCTGACGCTCTCGGATGAACGAATTGAAAAAGCCATTATCGAGAACAACGCCCGACTGGTCATTATCGACCCGATCCAGGCGTATCTCGGTGCCGATGTGGACATGAACCGGGCGAACGAAGTCCGTCCGATCTTCATGCGGCTGGGACAGGTAGCGCAGCGAACAGGCTGCGCTATTTTGCTGATTGGGCACCTGAACAAAGCCGCCGGAATGCAGAGCCTGCAACGGGGCCTCGGCTCCATCGACATTGCGGCTGCCGTCCGCAGCGTCCTGTTCATCGGCAAGCTGAAGCACGACCCCACCATGCGCATCTTGACCCACGAGAAAAGTTCTCTTGCCCCGCCGGGAGCGTCACTGGCGTTCTCTCTGGGGGACGAGGGTGGCTTCCGCTGGGTCGGCGAGTACGACATTACCACAGACGAGATGCTGTCCGGCATCGAACCGCAGCGTGAAACCAAGACCCAGCAAGCCAAAGACCTGATCTGCGCCCTGCTTGCCGGAGGAAAGCAGGTGCTCAGCGAGGACATCGACAAGGCGGCTCTGGAAAGGGGCATCCCCGGCAGAACCGTCCGGGATGCCAAGCGTGAACTGGGCGATGCCCTGAAAAGCAAGATCGTGGAAGGCCGCAAAAAGGTCTTTTGGATGGAATAAGCCATTTGACTGGCAGAAAAATTTGGCTGGCAAGAAAATCATGGTACACCCACAGTTGCCAGTCTGCCAGCCAAATTCAGAAAATGACGATAAAAGGAGAAATTCAATGGAAAATCAGAATTCGAGTTATTCGGTGCAGATCGGTAAAACCACCTTTATTGTGTGCGTGAAGCAGTCCGAAACTGCCAAAAAGCCGATTGAAAAGATGTTCAAGGATATGTGCAGACACGAGGTCACACGGGACTTCCTTGCAGACAACCTGATGAATTTAGAAAAATTACCGAAAACCTCTTGACGAAGTCCAGCCCGAGGGCACCGGCTACCGGGCGCGCACTCGCTTCTCCAAGTTTTTCAATCTCCCGGAGCTGATGAACCTTTTCAAAGAGGTGGCGGACATCAAAACCGCCGATCAGCTCCACCTGCCCACACCGGAGGTGGAATACCACAACGTCGTGGCCCAGCCCACCGAGCAGCAACAGGAAATGGTGAAGGCTCTCTCTGAGCGTGCCTCCCTGGTACACAGCGGCACGGTGGACCCCTCCCAGGACAATATGCTCAAGATCACATCAGATGGCCGCAAGCTGGGCCTGGACCAGCGCATTATCAATCAGGCGCTGCCGGACGAACCCGGCACAAAGGTCAACCAGTGTGTCGCAAACATCATGCAGATTTGGCGGGACGGCGAGGCCGATAAGCTGACCCAGCTGGTGTTCTGCGATATTTCTACGCCTCAAGCAGCCCCTTCCAAAAAGGCGGCCAAGGCACTGGACAATCCCACGCTTCACGCTCTTGAGCAGTCTGTGCCGCTGGCCAAGCAGGAGCCGGTCTTTACCGTCTATGAGGACATCCGGCAAAAGCTCATCGCTCAAGGGATGCCCGCCGATCAGATTGCCTTCATTCATGACGCCAACACCGAGGTGCGGAAAAAAGAACTGTTTGCGAAGGTCCGTACCGGCCAGGTGCGTGTCTTGCTGGGCAGCACCGCAAAAATGGGCGCTGGCACCAATGTGCAGGACCGGCTTGTGGCGCTTCACGACCTGGACTGCCCGTGGCGGCCGGGAGACCTTGCCCAGCGCAAGGGCCGTATCGAGCGCCAAGGCAATAGCAACCCACTGGTCCATGTGTACCGCTATGTCACCGAGGGAACTTTCGATGCCTACCTGTGGCAGACGGTGGAGAACAAACAGAAGTTCATTTCGCAAATCATGACCAGCAAAAGTCCGGTGCGTTCCTGCGACGATGTGGACGAAACGGCACTGTCCTTTGCCGAGATCAAGGCCTTGTGCGCCGGAGACCCCCGTATCAAGGAGCGCATGGACCTGGATGTGGAAGTTTCCAAGCTGAAACTGATGAAGGCTGACCATCAAAGCAAGCAGTACCGCCTGGAGGATCAACTGCTGAAATACTTCCCGGAGGAAATCGAAAAGCACAAAGGATTCATCCAGGGCTTTGAAGCAGACCTAGAAACCCTGGCGACTCATCCTCACCCGGAGGATGGCTTTGCGGGCATGGAAGTCCGGGGGGATACCCTGACGGACAAAGAGAATGCCGGTGCAGCTCTGTTGGATGCCTGTAAGGAGATCAAAAACTCCGAGCCGGTGCAGATCGGTAGCTACCGGGGCTTTGCCATGTCGGTGTTTTTTGACGCATGGCGGCAGGAATATACGCTCCTGCTGAAAGGCAAAATGACCCACCGGGCAAGTCTCGGAACAGATCCCCGTGGCAACCTGACCCGTATCGACAACGCTCTCACGCAAATGCCCCAACGTCTGGAGGCAACGAAGGCCCAGCTGGACGATCTGTACCAGCAGCAGGCTGCCGCCAAAGTGGAAGTGGGCAAACCGTTCCCCTATGAGGATGATCTGCGGGTAAAGTCCGCCCGTCTGGTTGAGTTGGACACGCTTCTGAACCTGGACGGCAGAGGCCGGTCTCAGCCGGAGTCTGTGATCGCCAAGAGCGCCCGGTCCTCGGTGCTGGATAGCTTGAAACGTCCAGTGCCGCCTCGCAACCCCGACAAGAAACCGAAACAGCATGAGGAGGTGCGATAAAAACATGAAAACAAACGATATGAATACTGCCATTTACCCTCACTCCGCTGCCTACGCGAAAGAGCATGGGGAGCTTGAGCAGTACCGGGCCTCCAACCGGGCCAATCTCCAATGCAAGGAGGCTATTGAAGCGGCGGTGCGGGAGCACTTCGACGGGATGTATCTCAGCCGTGATGCTGCCAAGGATGTGATTGAGACCTACGGTATTGACCGGGTGATGTTTGTTCTGGCCAATACCGTCCAGCTCCAGGACTGGGATGGTCGTTACTCGCCTCGCAACAAGGCGTGGGCAAAGACCATTCCCAACGACAACTCCGATACTGTCCGCTACGGCTATGCCGTAAACAGCCATCCCGCCGTGCTGGATGGGTTTATAGATCTGGTCCGTATGGAACAGATGCGCCAGCCCTTGACGGCAGCGGACATCCAGGCAGAGGCAGAACGGATTCTGCGGGAGCTGCGCGCACCGGATGTGCCGAACAGCCCTCACGGGACACATTACATGGCCCGCATTTCCCCGGAGTTTCTGAATCGTGCCGGGAGCAAAGACCATGACCGGTTGATGAATCTCCTGCCGTTCCGCAGCTTGGCTTTTACCGGCATGAAAGGGTTGCCGGGAACCTATGCCACCATCCTGGCCAGTGAAGATCGAACCAAAGAGCTGCGTAACCCCCGTGCCTCGGTTCGGGAACATTTGAAGCAGGAACCGAAACAGACTGCTGCCAAAGCTCTGACCCATAAGAAGAAGGAGCCGGAACGGTGAGCGCCCCGAAGCGCAAACGGGAAGTCCAGGTGAATTTCCGGGTCTCCCCGGAGGAACTGGCGCTGATCGAGCAGAAAATGTCCCAAATTGGGACGAGAAACCGGGAAGCCTATCTGCGGAAGATGGCCCTGGACGGTTATGTGGTGCAGCTGGACTTGCCGGAGCTGAAGGAACTTGTGTCCCTGCTGCGCCGGAGCAGCAACAATCTGAATCAGCTCACCCGCCGCGTGCATGAAACTGGGCGTGTCTACGATGCTGACCTGGAGGATATAGCCCAGCGGCAGGAACAGTTATGGGAGGGTGTGAGGGAAATCCTGACCCAGCTCTCCAATCTTTCGTGACAGGGATAAATACCCCAACTGCGGAGGGAGGAATGGCGTTCTTTTCGCCGCGCCTCCCTCCGCTTTTTCTTTTTGTCCGCATCCTTGATGTTAGGCAGAAAATAATTCATAATGGATTTAGAATACAACTGGAGGTGACGTTTTGTGGGTTTGCTAGTTGGTTTTATGAAACTGATTTTGAAGATCGTAGTGGCACCGGTGGTGCTGCTTCTCACCGTAACTATTTGGATTTGTGTGGGGCTGGTCTATGTATCCGGCTTGGTGTTGGGGCTTCTCAGCATGGTGATCGCCCTGTTGGGCGTGGCGGTTCTGGTGACATACTCCCCGCAAAACGGCCTCATTCTGCTGGTGATTGCGTTCCTCATCAGCCCGTTTGGACTGCCGCAGCTGGCATTCTGGCTGCTGGGTAAGGTGCAGAATTTGAAGTTTGCCATACAGGATTTGGTCTACGGATAAAAACAGCGTCCTCCCCACGACGGAGAGGACGCTATTCCTTAAAGTGGCAGGTTAATTATAACAGTTATTTGCGATTTTATTATTCGGCAGAATCAGGCTCACAAGCATCTTCGATATATTCAATCAAATCTCCGGGCTGGCATTTCATGATGCTGCAAATTTTCCCAAGCGTATCAGTGGTAACGGGCTTATCGTGCCGTATTCTCTGCAAGGTTTGCGCATCGATTCCTTCATTGGCCAAGCGGTAGAATGAGATGTGATTGCTTTCCATGAGCTGCCGCATCGGACGAAAAGAGATCGGCACTGCATCACCCCATTTTTGAATATTATATGGGGCTTGCCGCTTTCCATTATAGTGATTATAATCACTATAATGGAGTGATGAAAATGACAGCAACTTTTTGTGGACACGCGCAGATTTCTCAGTCAGCAGATGTAGAAAAATGGCTGTATGCCGTGACCCTGCATCTAATTGAGCAAGGCGTAAACATATTTTATCTTGGTGGATACGGAGCCTTTGACAGTTTGGCTGCGGCAGTTCTACGAAAACAGAAAACACAGCACCCAGAGATCGAGCTGATTCTTGTCCTTGCATATTTCGACACGAAACGGGATACTTCTGGCTATGACAGTACGGTATATCCGCCTCTGGAAACTGTGCCACGCCGCTTTGCGATTTCTCACAGAAACCGCTGGATGGTAGAAACCAGTGATGTCGTGGTGGCCTATGTTCTCCATGATTGGGGCGGAGCCGCCGCAACGCTGCGGTGCGCCAGAAAGAAGAAAAAACAGATTATTTCATATTTTGATGAAGTGGACAGCTGAGGCTGCCCACTTTTTTTGAAGGGAGGGAAAACTCATGGCAACCACACGAATCATGCCGCTGCACGTCGGCAAGGGCCGGACCGAAAGCCGTGCTATCAGCGATATTATCGACTATGTGGCAAATCCGCAAAAGACAGACCACGGCAGGCTTATCACCGGCTATGAGTGCGACAGCCGTGTGGCCGACGCCGAGTTCATGCTGGCCAAGCGCCAGTATATCGCCGCTACTGGACGGGTCCGTGGAGCGGACGATGTGATCGCCTACCATGTTCGCCAGTCCTTCTGCCCTGGAGAGATCACCCCGGAGGAAGCCAACCGGCTGGGCGTAGAATTTGCCAAGCGATTTACCAAGGAAAAACACGCCTTTATCGTCTGCACCCACATTGACAAGGCCCATGTCCATAATCATATCATTTGGAGTTCGGTCAACCTGGACTGTGACCGAAAGTTTCGCAACTTTTGGGGCAGCACGAAAGCTGTCCGGCGTTTGAGCGACACCATTTGCATTGAGAACGGGCTATCTATTGTAGAGAATCCCAAACCCCACGGAAAGAGCTACAACAAGTGGTTGGGCGACCAGGCCAAGCCCTCCCATCGGGAATTGCTGCGTGTTGCCATTGACAACGCCCTGGAACAAAAGCCTGCCGACCTGGACGAGTTGCTGAAGCTGCTCCGAAAATCTGGCTGTGAAGTATCCAAGCGCGGGAAATCCTACCGTTTGAAGCTCCCAAGCTGGAGCAAAGTATCCCGCCTGGACAGTCTGGGTGATGGCTACACCCTGGAAGACCTGTTGGCCGTCCTCGCCGGTCAAAAGGTGCATACGCCCCGTCAGAAGCCGGTCAAGCGGGCAGATTTGCCGAAGGTCAATCTGCTAGTTGACATCCAGGCAAAGCTCCAGGCCGGAAAAGGTGTCGGATATGCGAGATGGGCCAAGGTCTTTAACCTGAAACAGATGGCGCAGACCGTGAACTATCTCACCGAGCATAACCTGCTGGAGTATGCAGTGCTGGAGGAAAAGGCTGCTGCGGCCACGGCCCACAACAATGAGCTATCCGCAAGAATCAAGGCTGCGGAGAAACGAATGGCGGAGATTGCCGTCCTGCGGACCCATATCATCAACTATGCCAAGACCCGCGACACCTATGTGGCCTATCGGAAGGCTGGTTACTCCAAAAAATTCCGAGAGGAACATGAGGAGGGGATTCTGCTCCATCAGGCGGCCAAAAATGCCTTTGATGATATGGGGGTCAAGAAGCTTCCCAAAGTCAAGGAGCTACAAGCCGAATACGCCCGGCTCCTAGAGGAAAAGAAAAAGACATATACCGAGTACCGGCGCTCCCGTGAGGAAATGCGGGAGCTGCTGGCGGCAAAGGCCAATGTGGATCGGCTCTTAAATATGGAAATGGCATACGACATGGAAAAAGAAAAAGGTCACGATGTAGAATGTGCCGCTGTCCAGCACCTCCACAAGACCCAGCTTCAAAAAGATCTGCAAGGCTCTCTCCACAGTGCCGATCTGCTGGCGGGTAATGGTGGCGATCATCTGCGCCGTGTAAGGAATGTCCTCGTCAAGCTGGAGCCGCCCGCCATGTTTCAGCGATTTCAGATACAGCTTGAGCAGAATGTTGGAATACAGCACACCATCCTGCATACTTTCCAGCAGCACGATGGAATCATCGTCAAAATAGTTTTCTTTGAGTTTCAGGTAATAATATTTTCGGTTGTCTGACATAGGGTTCCTCCTTGGGGTTTCTCTTGGGATTCTGTACGCATTTTAAGGCCGTTTTAGGGGTCAGAGGATAAATCTATCAGCCTGCCTTTGACACCCTCGAAAAAAGCCTTGATTTACAAGGGGTTTTCAGCCCCTAAAGCGTGACATTTCTCCCGTTGTTTCCGCTTGCGCTTTGCGGCGTTGATCCGCTTCATGCGTGCGGCACATTCCGGGCAGTATTTGGCCCGGTTGGAACCGGGGGTAAACAGCGCCCCACATACGGCGCATTTCTTCGCATTCAGCCGGTGGAACAGCGCCGTTTCCAGTTCCTTATCCTGCGGCAATACCGCCGCCCGAAACCACCTGCACAACAGGGAGTAGGAAATAGACTGGACACAGACACATTCCTCCCCATCGTCCAGGGCGATACAGTTTCCGTCGATGTAGTTACAGCACTCATGCACCAGCCTCCGCGCTCTGCGGTACTGGCGGTAATCCATGACGGGGATAGGTTCAGTCTTGTTGTTCTTCATAAATGATTTCTTTCATAAAGCAGGTAACCTCCTTGAATGAATTTATTGTTAAATATTCGTGCAAAGTATTGTTTTCTTCGTGCAAATGGCATATACTATAATTGCCAGCAGAAAGGGGTTGATCGTATGGCTGGAAATACCACAAACATCAGTATCCGCATGGACGCAGATTTGAAAGCACAGGCGGACGCACTGTTTACTGAACTTGGCATGAACCTGACTACGGCGTTTAACATCTTTGTGCGCCAGTCGCTTCGTGAAGGCGGCATTCCCTTTGAAGTAAGGCTGGAACAGCCGAACAAAGAAACGGTTGCTGCCATGCTGGAAGCGGAAAGGATTGCAAAAGACCCGTCTGTAAAGGGCTACAATGACCTTGACGAGTTGTTTGCTGACCTGAAAAGATGAAAGAAACCAAATATACCGTCAAGTACACGACCAGTTTCAAAAAAGACTACAAACGAGCCATCAAGCGTGGCTTGAAGATCGAACTGCTGGAGCAGGTCGTAGCATTGCTGGCAATGGGCGAACCGCTGCCGGATAAGAACCGTGACCATGACCTGTCCGGCGATTGGGCAGGTCATCGGGAATGTCATATTCTCCCGGACTGGCTGCTTATCTACCGCATAGAGGATGATGTTCTGGTGCTGACGCTGGCCCGCACCGGCACACACAGCGACTTGTTCGGCAAATAAACCGACTGCCGCCGTATGGGGAAACCTGTACGGCGGTTTTTCTGTGTGCAAAAGGGTGTCGTGAAACGCGACGCACCTAAAAGGAGTACGGCAAAGCGCCGTACCCTTTACCGCTCCGGCCCCCGGTCGCGGGGCTTGTCCCGTTCCTGCCGGGCCAGTTGGTCGGCGGCCTTGCGGAGCCGTTCCACAGCTTTTAGCTCCTCCCGCATAGCTTTCATGTCGATGCTGTCCGTCTGCTTTCCGGCGGTCAGCTGGTCGATCTCCCGCTGCCATGCCTTCGGGGTGATTCCCTCGCCGCTGTCTTTCAGTTCTTTCAGATACCGGGCTGCTGCGTCATACAGGATCAGTTCCCGGCTGTGGCGCTGTTCAAACTGTTCCCGCTTTTCCGGCTTTACTTTGGCAAGCTGCTTGTGGATGGACTTGTACTGGTTGTACTGTTCCCACATCTCCCCGCGTTCGGTAAGAATGGCGATCCGGCGCTCAGCCTTGACGATCTTTCCCCGCAGGTCATAGTAACGGCTGTTCATATCAGCGATTTTTTCATGAAGCTGCTGCATAGACTGGATGCCGTTTGCCTGCAAAAAGCTGAATAGTGCAGCGCTTTCCTGCAAAGCCCGGATTTTGCCGGTGCGGGTGCGGGGAGCGTTCAACTGCTGCTGAGCCTCCCACAAAGCTGTCAAGCTGCTTTGCTGTGTTTGTGGTTTTTCCGTTTCGGCTTTCGACCAGCGATAAAGACGGGTAATGCGGGCTTTGATTTCTTTCAGCAGCTTGTTGTCGGCGGCGATCTGCCGGTTTACTTCTCCCTTGTCGGTGCGGATACCGCGCTTTTCCATTTGGCTGGCGGCTGGCCCCAGATGGACAGAGGGAATCTTATCAATGCCCTGCCGCTTGTAGCTGCGATGGTCAATGCGCTCCGGTCTGCCGGCAGATTCCAACGCCCGATTGGTGTAGGCCGCCCACGCTGCCCGCCAAATCTCCACATTTTCTTTATCGTTCCAGTCGGTCGTATCCTCTCTGTGATTTTTCCAACCGCCTTTCCCATCCGGGATACGCTGTCCATTTGCAAAAAGGTCAAATTATATATTGAAGAAGCATAATGTAATGAAGATTGAATGCTTACATTCCACCCCTGTAACCCATAGGTACAGCCATACAGAACTAAATTTAGCAGTAAATACAAGAGGTATGTGCCAATTACAACTTCCAAGGCCGCTATAATTTTTGAAGTTGTGAGTTTGGTTCGGCCATACCGAGCCGAATAAATAATGCTATCTGTATGAAGTGCATACTCTTCTGAGAAAACAGGAGATAGAGTGATTACAACAATTAAACATATCATTATGGACAAGATGCTCCCCATTCCAGATAATAGCTTATCCCAGCCATCGCAATATCCTAAAGTCACAGTTGGACTATTTGGATATGCTGTTTCGAGTGACTTAAAACTACCATCAGAATTTGTCAAATATTCCAGAATCGCCGCTTGGTCACGATAAACATGAACAGCAGAAAAAGCAGAATTTTCATCTTGTCCAACAGTTGCTTGTTTTGCTTGGTCGATTTTTTCTTGCATAGTAAGTAATGTATTTTGAGAGAGTTTTCCTTCAAATATTTCTGCTACTTCCTTCCGTTGTTCAATGGCTGTAAAACCGCTTGCTAATGCCATTTTTTCAAGGTCATAATCATAGAAAACATTTTGATAATTAAATTGAAAAAAGAAAAAATAGGCAACGATAAGAACCACACCAGCTAAAAACAACATTCGTGTTTGCTTTCTCGAACATATTTTATTTCGTTCTGCTTTTATCATTTCATTCATGCTCGGATACCTCCGCAAAATAGTATAAATACAAATCTTCCAATGTTGGATCAACATTCCAAGCGGTTCTGCATGGTGCTTCTTGAGAAATAATCCTCAGCCGTTCTGCACCATTATTATGTTTCAGATTTGCTGTTACATAGTTCAATTCTAATTCTTCGGCCTCTTTTCGAGATACATCACATTCCCAAACACATTTTTCAATCGGCTTCAAAAGTTTTTCTGGAGAACCATGTTGAATTAACTCGCCATTTTTCATAATCAGAATCTCATTTGCGATATATTCAACATCAGAAACAATGTGAGTGGACAAAATTACAATTCTATTTTCTGCCAAAGAACTAATCAGATTCCTAAACCGCACCCGCTCTTTCGGGTCAAGTCCAGCTGTAGGTTCATCCAAAATCAAAATACGGGGATCGTTTAGTAATGCTTGAGCAATTCCCAAGCGTTGTTTCATACCGCCGGAAAAAGTTTTGATTTTTTCGTTTTTCTGTGTGAGCAGATCAACAACCTGCAACAGCTCCATTGTGCGATTATGGGCTTTTTTAGGTGGCAGCCCCTTTATTGCAGAGATATACATCAAAAATTTATACGCTGTAAAGTTAGGATAATAGCCAAAATTTTGTGGCAGGTAGCCTAAGATATTACGATATTTCTCGCCCAAATCATGAATGTTTTTCCCGTTAAAAAAAATGGCTCCTTTCGTTTCAGTTTGGACATCGCAAATCATTCGCATCAAAGTTGTCTTGCCCGCACCATTTGCCCCGAGTAGACCATAAACACCATTTGTTAATTTTACGCTGAAATGATTTACAGCTTTTTTTCTTCCATATTCTTTTGAAAGATCATTTATTGTAAGTTCCATATCAATTCTCCAATCATTTTTTCTTTTTTCAAGTACAGTTGAAGTGTTTTCCCTAATAGGATAATAGATAACACATAAAATCCAATCCATCCCCAGAACATAGACGCTTCAAATATAAATCGCTGATGGAGTACAAGAGAAAATGTTCCAGAAAGAAAAATCATACAAGCGATTAAATGATACAAGCTATCGTTTGTCCTGCTTTTCGCACATATAAAAAGATAACAAGTGCAAGAAATATTAAATGGAATCAAACCATACAACACCATTTCAATCATTGATTTCTGGTAAATATATGCCATTGAAATTAAAATGACTGTTATTAGGAAAAGGTTGATTACTCCAATAATCAGCATACGACCTGCTACAATTTTTACCAGCGTTGTTCTACTAGACTGTTCAATTTCCCACATACCATAGATGTTGCTTTTAGATATTTCTATTGCACCTAATAACGCAAGGAATGGAACCATAACTGCAAGGATTGTCAATGGATAATAAAATGGAACCCTCCATTGGCCCAGGATACATGCTAATAATACTGCACATATAGTGAGTATTATTTGAACAATCCAGAAAGAAAGCGGCAGAAATTGAAGTTGGTTCAATATAATATCTCGCATTGAATTTTTATTGAATTCAGAACTATTCATGTAACTTTTTCCAGCTACGATTACTGCTTTAATTTTAGGTTCAGATGGAGCAGGCGTTTCACAACTCTGCAACCATTCTAATACACCATTTTGTTTTTGGGTCATACATTATCGCCTCCTCTAAAATCAGCCAAATATCGTTCCAGTTTTTTAATCCCCTGTTGGAGCCTAGATTTTACAGTAGAAACACTAGCTTTTGTAATGGTTGCAATCTCTCGGATTTTCAAATCATAATAAAATCGTAAAATGATGACCTCTTTTTGATAGTCCGGTAATGTGTTGATTGCATATTGAATTTGCGCTTTAAGTTCGTTAAGCTCAATTTTTTCAAAGGCATTATCAGTATCTTCTATATCTTCAAGAGTTTCTAAATCCATATACAGGGGTTTTGCTTTCTTAGTATAATTGTTACAGGTATTAACAGCAATCGTTAGCAGGTAGTTTTGAAATTTCCCGATCTTTCGTACTGATTGAATATTCTCCAACAATTTCAAGAAAACATCTTGTGTAATATCTGCGGCGGTATCTGGATTGCCGTTCAATCGCCGACAACAAAATAGATAAATTGACTGATAATATTTTCGGACAATTATCTCAAATGCATCTGTGTCACCCGACTGGATTTTTTTAATTAGTATGAAATCTTCGATACCGTGTCACCGCCTTCCATGTGTAAAACGCCTTACACTTAATATACAACTGAGTAACCCAAAAGGATTTAACTTTAGAAATTTTTCTTTTACTTTTTTCATTTTCCTTCTATTGTAATTCCTGTTCTTGAAAAATATAAGATGTAATATATGAATTATAAACTTCAACCAACCTGCATATAGCAACATTCCACGGGCAAAGTATGAATTATACAATGTAACTGGGTGATGTTATATGGCGAAAGTTGAA
>ERZ1673742.293-NODE-293-length-70524-cov-35.034128_pt1 | contig 70524 bp, 70 predicted proteins | sample MGYA00580208_ERZ1673742 | MGnify/ENA primary metagenome ERZ1673742 (study PRJEB41218, sample SAMN15661774) | gut metagenome | host: Homo sapiens | place: Canada: London | collected 2015-08-20/2019-03-30 | study: EMG produced TPA metagenomics assembly of...
TAATAGATTTCTACCAGATACCAAAGCAAATTTGCGCATAACTCTTGACACTACCCTGTTGCAAAATAGCCCGGTGAAAAAATAATGCAAAAAATCGGCATCCTTTTCAGGTGATTCAAGCCTAAAAGGATGCCGGTTTTCGCTTTTTTCGGGTCTCTTTATCATGTCTGATTGTAATCTCGCAGAATAGCAATCAATGATTCCCGTATTGTGGTTGAGATATACTTTATGACGGTAGCCCGGTTACGATGGTCTCTGTCTTTGATCCAGTCAATCAGGATACCGGCAACAGCTTCCATATAAAAAACGCTCAGGAAATTTTTGTAGTCGGGTTCTATGCTCTTTCCCGCTTCCTGTTCAGCACCGTCAATAATGGAAACAATGATTTCGAGAAAGTCCGCATTTAGAAATCGTTTTAGCTCATCCCGCCCAATAGAGTCATAGGCGCAGTTAATAATATAGTCGTTTTTCTCAATATAATCCATGATAAAGGTAATGGCCTCTTCATAATCAACCAATAAGTTGAAATGCTTTACCACTTCAATTGCTTCTTCTTCTAATGTCCATTTCAGAAGCGCATAGATATCCGAAAAATGGTAATAAAAGGTTTTACGGTTGACATTGCAGGCTTGTATTAATTCGCTGACAGTAATTTTTTGAAAAGACTTTTTCTTCATGGCGTCTTTCAAAGCATTTGAAAGCGCTTTTTTTGTATTGAGTGAAACCTCATCATGTCTCATTGGCAATACCTCCAGATTTATTATACATCTGTCCGGCAAAATCTCAATGGACAATATTGGGCAGGTGTGGAGCAAATTATTTGCCCATCAATTCGTTCCTGTTGTCCGGCAATTCCACAGTTGGCCGGTATTGTCCGTTTTATGCCGAAAATGAATTCGCTATACTGAATGCTGCAGCGCCTGATCCAATAAGGGGAAGAACAGGGGGATATGTCAATGTCTGAAATACAATACAATGTCCGTATGTATACGCCTATGGGTGAAAAGAAGGGTACATTGACCGCGGAAAGAAGAGGAAATGAGCTCAAAGGGTGGCTTAATATTTTGGGGCATAAGGAACCGTTTGAAGGTGTTGTTGACAAGGTAGGAAATTGCAGGATTACCGGCCTATATATTACTCTGCTGCGAGATGTCTCTTATGTAGCGACCGGGAAAATTTCTTCTTCATCCATTCATTTACAGGTTAAAGGTGAGCGAAATGTATTTAAGTTATTAGGAAATACTTGTCCGAAAAGTGAGGAAACAATGATATGAGAAAATTTTATGGTTGGGTTGTCAACCATTGCAAAAGTATTTTAACCGTATTTCTTCTTGCAGCCATTTGTAGTCTGCTATTAAAAAGCATGGTGGCAGTCAATTATGATATGAATGATTATCTGCCGGAGGACAGCCACTCCACAATCTCTCTCGATGTGATGCAGGAAGAATTTGACGGTGGTATTCCCAATGCCCGTGTTATGGTTCGGGATGTGACAATTCCGGAGGCATTGGAATATAAAGCAAGGCTGGAAGCAGTCGATGGCGTTACGGCTGTTACCTGGCTGGACGATGCGCTGGATATTACAGTGCCCCTTAGTTTTGCGGAAACAGATACCATAGAAACCTATTATAAGGATAATACAGCGCTCTTTTCTGTGACGATTGAAGAAGAAAGTCGAATCTCTGCCGTATCAGATATTCGTGAAATCATTGGTGATGAGAACGCAATGACCGGCAGTGCAGTTTCTACCGCATCTGCAACGGTAAATACGGTTTCAGAGATACGAAAGATTGCAATTATCGCTGTGATTTTTGTCCTTATTGTATTGCTTCTGACTACAAATTCATGGCTGGAGCCTTTGGTTATCCTCGCCGGACTGGGAGTGGCGATTGCAATCAACGGCGGCAGCAATCTGATTTTTGGAGAAATTTCATTTGTCACCAATGCAGCAGGCAGCATTTTGCAGCTCGCCGTATCACTGGACTATTCCGTATTTTTGATTCATCGTTTTGAAGAATGCCGTGGCGAAAAGCAAAACGTAAAAGAAGCAATGGTGGAAGCCCTGTGCAAGTCGACTTCTTCCATTCTATCCAGCGGTCTTACGACAGTCATTGGCTTCCTGGCACTGGTACTTATGCAGTTCAGGATTGGTCCCGACTTAGGTCTGGCGTTGGCAAAAGGCGTAGCCATTAGTTTGATCACCGTATTTGTTTTTATGCCGGCCTTGGTTTTGACCGTATATAAGCTTTTGGATCAGACAAGGCATAAAAAGCTGCTTCCCGGCTTTCATCGGTTCGGAAAGGTTGTCAGGCGAATTGCAATTCCGATGGTGTGCTTATTCGCTGTATTGATCGTCCCTGCCTATCTTGCTTCCAATTCCAATGATTACTATTACGGAGCATCCAATATCTTTAGTGAGAAAACACAGACAGGTGCGGATACAGCTGCGATAGAAGCCGTGTTCGGTGAAAACGATACCTATGTACTTATGGTTCCAAAGGATGATCTGGCTGTGCAGACAGATCTTTCGGACGAACTTCATACATTGCCGCAAATTACAAGTATCATTTCTTATGTAGATTTGGCCGGAGCAGAAATTCCTATGGAATATCTGGATGAGGATACTCTGTCTCAGCTTGTATCCGAAAACTACAGCCGCATGGTGCTGTCCGTGAAGGCCAGCTATGAGGGAGAAGAAACCTTCAAATTGGTGGAGAAAATACGAAGTATTGCCGAAAGCTATTATCCTGGTGCATATTATCTTGCCGGAGAAGGTGTCAGTACCTATGATCTGATGCAGACAGTCACGGCAGATATGGTGAAGGTAAACATCGTTGCCATTGCCGCAGTGTTCCTGGTTTTGTTGATGACGCTAAAGTCCCTCTCTCTGCCAATCATTTTGGTGTTGAGTATTGAGACGGCAATCTGGATCAATCTGGCGGTTCCCTACTTTATGGGTTCTACCGTATTCTATATTGCCTATCTGATTATCAGCTCTATACAGCTTGGTGCGACGGTGGATTATGCAATTTTGATGACAGACCGGTATAAGGAAAGCCGACAGACACTTGGAAAAAAGGACGCTGTTGTGGAAACGATATCCAATGTTACTGTGTCAATTTTGACATCAGGAATCGTGCTCACGGTAGTGGGGTTGCTACTTGGCTACGTTTCCTCCAATCAACTCTTGGCGCAGCTTGGTATTTTTATCGGGCGCGGTGCAATATTCTCGCTGACAATCGTCCTGTTTGTGCTTCCGGGACTGCTGTACCTGTTTGACCGTCTGGTGATTCGGAAAAGAAAAGGAATTCATGTGAGGAAATCGTAAATGGTATATGTTATCTATGTAATTGCTGGTTTAGGAGCGGGAGTTGTCACAGGTCTCGCTGGATTATCAGCGGCGGTTGTCATAACGCCTTTGCTCGTCAGTCTTTGCGGCTGGCAGAGCTATGATGCTGTAACGGTTGCCCTCGCCTCTGATGTCCTTGCCAGTCTGTTGACAGCCTATACTTATTATAAAAATAAAAATATTGATATACGGCGCGGCGCGTTGGTGCTGATTACAGCGTTCCTTGGAACCATTGTGGGAAGCTATTGCGGATATCTTTTCAGCCAGTCGCAGCCGGATGGATTAGGCTATCTGTCGATGCTCACAACCATCTTTTTGGGAATCAAGTTCCTGTTTAAGCCTGTTACGGGCGGAAAAGAAACGAGCGCAAATGATTCCGGCAGGAAAGAAAGTGCAAAAACCCGACTTGCCATGGTGCTGGGCTACCTGATCGGCTGGGTTTGCGGATTTACCGGAAGCGGTGGCGGAATTTTGATGCTGACTGTTTTTACGTTGGTCTTGGGATATAACCTGAAAATCGCAGTTGGCACAAGCACGATGATTATGTCGGCAGTTGCCCTGACCGGTACCGTCAGCCACATTTCAATGGGGGCAAAGGTAAATGCAGTCCCAATGTTCGTGGTTGTAATATCCTGTCTGATAGGGGCTGTCGTTTCCGCGAGATTTGCCAATCAGTGTGAAATGAAACGCCTGAATCGCACAGTAGGTATGGTGCTGGCAGTGCTTGGCATTGCAATGATTGCTATAAAAATTCTGTAAAGGAGAGCGTTTTGAGATGAATGATTCAAAGAGAAAATCATCAAAAATTTTATCTGTTATTTTAACAGTGGCTTTATTTCTGTCCTTGATGCCCGTTTCCGCGTATGCAGCCGAGCCAAATACACCGAAAGAAGAGGTCGTATATATCAACCTGGATGGGGATGGCTCAATCAAGGAAATCAATGTAGTTAATATTTTTGATCTGGACGGGGACGGTCAGATTATTGATTACGGACGTTATCAAAGTCTGCGAAATATGACGACTACGGATGAAATTCATCAGTCTGAGGATATGGTGACCATTGACGCAAAGGCTGGAAAGCTCTATTACGAGGGCAGACTGGATAACAGTGTCATGCCGTGGAATATTTCCATCCATTATTATATGGATGGGCAGGAATATACAGCGGAAGAAATGGCAGGAAAGAGCGGTGCACTGAAAATCACAGTTAGCATCACGGAAAATGCAAATTGTCAGGGAGATTTCTTTGATGGATATGCGCTTCAGGCATCCCTGACACTGGATACCAAAAAATGCAGCAATATCATTGCCGAGGATGCGACCGTTGCCAATGTGGGCAGCGACAAGCAGCTTACCTATACGATTTTACCTGGTAAAGGCGCCGATTTTGAGATCACAGCTGATGTGTCCGATTTTGAGATGGACGGTATCTCCATCAATGGCATCCCTCTCAGTTTGAATATAGAAGTAGACGATGATGAACTGATAGAGCAGATCACGGAACTGATGGATGCGATTGAACAGCTGGATGACGGAGCACTGGAGCTTCATGACGGCGTTTCTGATCTGCAGAATGGAGTTCAATCTGATTTGCAGGGCGGTGTTCAAGATCTGAAAGATGGTGCGGACAAATTATACAATGGCACAGCCGAGCTGAAGGATGGCGGCAGTAACCTGCAAAACGGAGCGTCTGAGCTACAGAGCGGTGTGGCCTCTCTGGATGAAGGGATACAGTCCTTGAACCAGGGGGTTGTTCAGATGCAGGATGCCCTGAATACCCTGAATCAGCAATCTCCTGCGCTTACAGAAGGCTCCGCTGCATTCAAATCCGCTCTTGGCCAGCTTCAAACGGCTCTGAGTGGAATATCGGTAACGACAGAGGATTTATCAGCACTGCGTGATGCTTCCTCGGCTATCAAAACAGGGATTGATGATTTGGTAAATGGTGTGACAGCCTTGCAGCAGAGCGTGAGCTTTGAAGCCTATAAAGGAGTCATGTCCTCAAACGGGTTAGAGATTGAATCTTTGCGTCAAAGCAATACAGCTGCAATCGGCAGCCTGCAGGCTATGATTGGAGAACTAAACAATCAATTGGCTGTTATGCAGGAAAGCGGAATGGATACATCTGCGTTGGAAGCACAGATTGGCCAGCTATCAAATGTTATTGCGCTATTGGGGGCAAACAATGCCAGTATCACCGGAACAGAGACTTATCTTACAACCGTGAATCAAAATCTGTCTGCATTGTTGAGCGGTGCGACGACTCTGCAGACCAACTATGCAAATTTTGATACAGAAATTGAGAATCTGGTGGATACATTGGGCACTTTAGCATATCAGATGGGAACGCTGTCCTCTGCGGTTAATACACTGGTTTCTGAGTATGAGAACCTGGATACCGGTATTACAGACTATACGTATGCAGTAGCCCAGATTGTTGCTGGCTATTCTCAGATTTCTGGCGGGACACAGCAGCTTGTATCCGGAAGCAGCGCATTAAAAACAGGCGCCGAAAGCTTATATAGCGGAACCGGAGAACTGCTTTCCGGCATTGTGGAAATTTACAATGGCACAGGAACCTTAAAAGATGGGACAGGAGCGTTGGATGAGGGTGTAGCGGAGCTTTTGACTGCAATTGCACAGCTTTATGAGGGCACCGGCGAATTAAAGGACGGTACATCCACTATGCGGGAAGAAACCTCCGGGATGGATTCGGAAATCAATGATAAGATTGATGACTTGCTGAACAGTATCACTGGCGGGGATATGGAATTATCATCTTTTGTTTCCGAGAAAAACGAGAATATTAAAAGCGTGCAATTTGTAATCCAGACAGAAAGCATTCACTTGGCGGAAGTGGAAGCAACAATAGAAGAGGCACCCGAGAATTTGAATTTTTTCCAGAAATTTCTGAAACTGTTTGGCCTATATGATTGATGGAGGGAACATGAAAACTATAAAAGCAATCTGCCGCTCAGTCCGGCATGCGATCCGCGAAGAACACAGCCAGTTGAGCGTGGATCATAGACATCATCTTGGCTTTGCTGCATAATCAGTCCAAGATTTTGTACGCACCCCCGTCTCTAAAAGCGACCAGCAGCAAAACGCTGCTGGTCGCCGGGAAAATTTTATATTTTTTCACTGTCCTCTTGACGGGGAGCGGTTCATAATTCTGCCGACTCGGTTCTGTCCTTTTTGTCCTTTCTGTCCCATGGGTATCATTAGAAAACCGTCCATATCCGGGGGTTACTCCCAGCCATGGACGGTTCTGTGTATATAGAAAATATATTTATCGTTTATATTCTTATAACGATTGTCATTTTACCAAGCCCTGTCTTTTCAGACCATGGCCGCATCGAATCCGGGCATACAATGTGCTTATGGCTGGAAATGTTTGAAATATCCCCGGTTTCATACCAAAAACATCCCCAGAACGGGAATAAATAAAAAATTACCGTTGTTGAAATTGTATCAACAACGGTAACTGATTTGGTTGCGGAGGGAGGACTTGAACCTCCGACCTCCGGGTTATGAGCCCGACGAGCTACCAACTGCTCTACTCCGCGATATTGAATTGGGTCCGGTTGGTGCCGGTGACCGGACTCGAACCGGTACGGTATTGCTACCGGGAGATTTTAAGTCTCCTGTGTCTACCATTCCACCACACCGGCGGATATCGGCAAGAAGTATGTTACCACACTCTGCCCTGTGTGTCAAGGGTTTTTCAAAATTTTTCGGTGGGGTTGGATTCTGTTGCGGATTTTCGGGGATGGTGGTAGAATATATCCCGTAAAGTTGTAAGCATCAGACGGAGCGCCCCCCACCGCTCGAACAGAAAGTTTTGGAAGGACAGGCCGCATGGACAGAGAAACATTTGACCGGAAATATACCGGCCGGCTGAACCGGCAGCAGGCAGAGGCGGTACACGCCGCAGAGGGCGCGGTCCTGCTGCTGGCCGTGCCCGGTAGCGGAAAAACCACCGTGCTGGTGACCCGCCTGGGCTACATGCTCTGCTGCTGCGGGATCCCTGCCGACAAAATCCTGACCATGACCTACACAAAAGCCGCCACCCGGGAGATGAGGCAGCGCTTTGCCCGCCTGTTTGGCGAGGACTGCCCCGACATCCCGGAATTTCGCACCATCAACGGCGTTTCCTCCAAGATCATTGATTTTTACGCTAAGACCCACAGCGGCGGGAATGCCTTCCGGCTGATGGAGGACGAGGGGCTTCTGTCCAAGCTGGTTTCCGATCTGTACCGCGCCCTCAGCGGCGAATTTGCCACCCAGGGCGTCATAAAAGAGCTTCGCAAGAACATCACCTATGTGAAGAACAGCATGCTCGACAAGGAGGAGATCGACGACCTGGACACCGGGTTCGAGAAGTTCCCGGAGCTGTATCGCCGGTATAACCTGGCGCTGCGGAAGCAGCACTGGATGGACTACGACGACCAGATGGTCTATGCTAAGACCATCCTGGAAAAGCACGCGGACGTGCTGACGCATTTTCAGGATATGTTCCCCTATATCTGCGTGGACGAGTCCCAGGACACCTCTAAAATCCAGCATTCGATCATTCAGCTTCTGGCGCAGAAGAGCGGGAACATCTTCATGGTGGGCGACGAGGATCAGAGCATTTACGGCTTCCGGGCCGCTTATCCGGAGGCCCTGATGCGGTTCGGGCAGACCTACCCCAACGCCCGGGTGCTGCTGATGGAGGAGAACTACCGCTCCACGCCGGAAATTCTCCGCCTGGCGGATGATTTCATCCGGAAAAACCATGGGCGTCATCCCAAAACCATCCACCCCACCCGGGACTCCGGCGCAGACGTCCGGCTGATCACGGCGGCAGACCGCGCCGCCCAGTACGCATGGCTGGCGCATACGGCGGCCCGGTGTGACGGACAGATGGCCGTTCTCTACCGCAACAACGACAGTGCCCTGCCGCTGATCGACCTGCTGGACCGCCAGGAGACCGCTTTCCGCTGCCGGCAGATGGACGACACCTATTTCACCCATCGGATCGTCACGGACATCCGGGATATCATCGCCTTCGCCCATGACGGGCGGAATGCGGAGGTGTTCCTGCGCATCTACTATAAATGCGGCGGCGGCATCTCCAAAAAGGCGGCGGAATACGCCTGCGGAAAAAGCCGCAGCTCCGGGAAGCCGATCCTGGAGGAACTGCTGCGCTTTCCGCAGCTTTCGGCCTTCGCGCGGGACAGCGTCACGGCGCTGATCGACCTGCTGCCGCAGATTCTCCGGGACACCGCCCGGAAGGGACTGGACCGCATCTGGCGGGAGCTGCGCTACAGGGACTATGTGGACCAGCAGAAGCTGGACACCAATAAGTTTGAAATTCTCTGCCTGCTGGCCGGGCAGGAGCCCGGCCTGGACGCCCTGCTGGAGCGGCTGGACCGGCTGCGCAGTCTGACGGCCGACCCGCCCGTGCCGCCGGAGGCGGCCGTGCTTCTCTCCACCGTCCACTCCAGCAAGGGACTGGAGTATGACGCCGTTTACCTGCTGGACGTGCTGGACGGCATCCTGCCCGCCGTGACGGAGCCGAAAAGCCAGGCGGAACAGGTGCGGTATCAGGAGGAACGCAGGCTCTTTTATGTGGCCATGACCCGGGCCAGAAACCATCTGTATCTCTTCTCCTGCCTGGACCGGAGTTCCGCGTTTATCCGGGAAGTGAAGCCCGATATCCCGGTGGAGACGCCGGACGATGTGTTCGCCGCATTTCCCGCGGAGCTGTGCGGGAAGCGCTATCATCACGCGCAGAAAGGCCGGGGAAATATCCTGGCCGACTGCGACGGGCAGTGCCTGATCGCATACGACGGCGGCCAGACGCAGTTTCTGACCGTGGGGCAGATGTATGAGCAGCGGAAGATCGTGCGGAAACTGCCGGAGAAGCCCGCCGCCGCAAAAAAACAGGCGGCAGCGCCCGGTTCACGGAAGTCCGGCGGAACACTGCCCAGGCCAAAGGTGACGCTGTCCCGGGAGGAAAAGGCCGCGCTGATCCGCAGGGCCGTTCCGGGATGCAAAGTCGTCCACAGGACCTTTGGGGCGGGAGTGGTGGTGGGCTGTCAGGAGCCTATTGTGACCATACGCTTCTGGAAGTTCGGTGAAAAGAAATTTGTCCTTCCGGACAGCGCGGAGCGCGGCCTGCTGCATTTTGACTGACGGATAAATCACAAGCCTCTGCTGTGGCCCGGACAATGCTTATTCCCGGTCCTGCTTCTGCCTCCGGGCCAGCACCAGGGCCCGGACGCCGCCGTAAATGACCCAGATCACGCCGATGGCCAGATAGAGATACTTCATCTCGCTCATAGCGTTCCATTTCAGCAGGGAATACCCCGCCAGCAGCACGCCGCACAGCAGATACACCACATAGCGCATGATGCTGTCGGTTTTTTTCTTGTTGTCCATAGCGGCCTCCTCAGTGGTGATACTACCATTATAAGGGTTCTGCCGCCGGTGTCAATGCTTTTTCAAGGGCAGGCGGGGCAGGTGCGATGCCCGGTGCCCCGCCCCGCCTGTCTTTTATCCCGCCCGCCGCTCCCTGCGGTGGGCTATCCCAGATGCTCCAGGTCGTCCTTGCCCAGGCTCATATGCCGCCAGCGCTCCGGCATTTCCGGCCCGATCAGGGGGAACAGGTTCTCCGTGTCGGTGGTGGGCTGGATATTATAGGTGCCGTACTGGTTCACCAGGTCAAAGCAATTCTGGGGCACGCCCCGGAACTGATGCACGTCCGGCGCGGCGTCGTAGGGGAAGCCGCGGTCCTTTCGCTTCATCTCTCTCACCTCCGGCCTTAGTATGCCCCGGCTTCGAAAAATCTTTCACCGGTTGACATCCGGCGGCGTATGGGGTACGATATTTTCAGAATCTGAAACAGGAGGAGACGCGAAATGACCGTATCTCAGGCACTGGAAAGGCTGGCCGCCTATGAAAAGCAGGCCTTTGCCTATAACCACGCCTCCGGCGTGCTGTATTACGACGGAGCCACCGTTGCCCCCAAGGGCTCGGCGGACGTCCGGGCCGACACCCTGGGGGAGCTGTCCCGCATGAGCTACATTCTGACCACCGCCCCGGAGACGGTGGAGATGCTCCAGACCCTGGTGCAGGCCCGGGACCGGCTGGACCCCGTCACCGCCCGGAAGGTGTCGGAGCTTTGGCGGGACTATGAACAGACCCATCGCATTCCCCAGGAGGAATTTGTGGCCTATCAGCAGCTGGTGTCCAAGGCCGACGCCGTGTGGCACGAGGCCAAGGAGCGCAGCGACTATGCCCTGTTTGAGCCGTATCTCCAGCGGATCTTCGACAGCTGCCGCCGCCTGGCGGGCTATCGTCAGCCGGAGAAGGACCCCTACGACGCCCAGCTGGACCAGTTTGAGCGGGGCCTGACCCGGGACACCTGCGACCGGTTCTTCGCCGCCCTGCGCCGGGATCTGGTGCCCCTGATCGAGCAGGTCCAGGCCCACGCCGACCGGGTGAACGACGCCCCCCTGCACCGGGACTTCCCCGTGGCCATCCAGCGGGAGTTCACGGACTTCGTCATGGGCGTCATGGACATCGACCGCGACCACTGCATCGTGGGGGAGACGGAGCACCCCTTCACCACCAATTTCTCCCGGGACGATGTGCGCATCACCACCAACTATCACGCGGACTTAGTGGCCTCGTCCCTGTACTCCGTGGTCCACGAGGGCGGCCACGCCCTGTATGAGCTGCACGTGGGCCGTGAGCTGTCCCGCACCTGCCTGGGCGGCGGCGTGTCCATGGCCATCCACGAAAGCCAGTCCCGGTTCTATGAGAACATCATCGGCCGCAGCCGGGCCTTCTGCGGGGTGATCTATCCCTGGCTCCGGGAGCACTTCGCCCCCCGGCTGGACGACGTCAGCCCGGAGGATTTTTACCGCATGATCAACAAGGCCCAGCCCTCCCTGATCCGCACCGAGGCCGACGAGCTGACCTACTGCCTGCATATCATGGTGCGCTATGAGCTGGAGCGGCGGATGTTCGCCGGGGAGCTGACGGCCCATGACCTGCCCGCTGAGTGGAACCGCCTGTACAAGGCGTATCTGGGCGTCGACGTGCCCAATGACCGGGAGGGCGTTCTTCAGGACTCCCACTGGGCCGGCGGCAGCATCGGCTATTTCCCCTCCTACGCCATCGGCTCGGCCTATGGCGCCCAATACCTGCTGGAGATGCAGAAGGACTTCGATGTGTTCGAGGCCGTCCGCTCCGGCAGGCTGACAAGGATCAACGGCTGGCTGGAGGAGAAGATCTGGAAATACGGCTGCATGAAGGACCCCACGCCCCTGTTCGAGTCCGTCTGCGGCCCCTTCGACCCCACCTGCTACACCGCCTATCTCCGGGATAAGTTCACGGAGGTCTACGGCCTGTAAAAAAATCAGGCAGACAAAAAAATCCGCCGTCCCGTATAAATCCGCTGCCGCCCGGCCATACTGAGGGCAGAAACGTTCCCCAGGATTTCGGCCCGCCGCAGGCCGGTATATGCGGCTCCGGCCCCAGGCCGGACGGGAAAGGCACCTATGAGCAGATTCGACGGAAAAAAGGTCAAGGCCGTGTTCGGCGGCAAGGGCTTCTACATAGCCCTTGCCCTCTGCCTGCTGGCAGCCGGTATTGTCGGCTATTACACCCTGCTGCGGCCCCAGGCCCCGGCAGAACCCGCATCCAACCCCGCCTCCAACGTCCCCGACGACCGGGACAACGCCTGGGTGGCCCCGGCGGTGCAGCCGGAGGAGAACGTCCCCGCCGCCCCGGCGGACGAAACGCCCATCTCCGACCCCCAGGACCTGCTGCCCCAGGTCATGTCCCCACTGGACGGCACCACGGTAACGGTGTTCAGCGTCACGGAGCTGATGTATGACGAGACCATGGCGGACTGGCGCACCCACAACGGTATCGACATCCAGGCCTCGGAGGGGGACTCCGTCCGCACCGCCGCCAGCGGCACGGTGCTGTCGGTGAAGGACGACGAGCTGATGGGCACCACCGTGGTGATCCAGCACGGCGGCGGCTATACCACCCAGTACAGCTGTCTGCAGAAGGACCCGCCGGTGCAGGAGGGGGACCAGGTGGCCGCCGGTGACGTCATCGGCCTGGTGGGGAGCACCGCCTCTGCCGAGGGCAGTATGGGCCCGCACCTGCACTTCTCCGTGTCCAAGGACGGCCAGGTCATCGACCCGGCGGATTATGTGAATTGACCCAAGCGGCCCGGCAGGGAGTTTTCTCCCCGCCGGGCCGGTTTTTTTTGCCTCCAAAAACCGGGGTTACGAATTTCAAAACCGGGGTTTTGAAAACCGAAACCACTAAACGTAACGTAACGGAACAGGACGTAACGGAACGGGACGTAACGGAATAAAACAGAACATAACATAACGGAAGGTGAGTGTACCCGCGCCGGAGGGCGCTTTGCCCCCACCCACCCCGGATAAAGCGCGGATTATGTTTTGCGGAATTTCATAGAAGCAGGGCCAGCCGCCAACCGGCCATCTCCCGATACCCCGCCCGATTGTACCGGGGTTGACGCGGCCCGCCGAGGACGTCGGCACCTACTTGGCTCTCCCTCTGGGAGAGCCAAGGGGCGGCGCTTCGGCGATTCTCCGCCCACCGTTGCCCTGATTCCGGCAACCGGTTGTGCATCATTCCCCCTTTGTCCCGGTACGGGTGAAAGGAGGGGAACGATATGCGATTTCCCAGAATTTATGAGGAGGATGGCTGCTGTACCGCGGCCGTCTGCGACCTGTGCGGCGGCGAGATTTATCAGGGCCAGGCCTACTACCGCATCAACGGCCGCACCGTCTGCCGGGACTGCCTGGCGGACTACGCCGAGAGCTACTTCGCCGACTGCCTGTGCGGAGAGGAGGCGGCCCCATGGTGAGACGGGAGGACATCCCCTGGGAGGAGTTGCAGAGGCTCAACGCCCAGGGCTGGAGCTATCGCCGCCTGGCGGAAAAATACGGCGTCTCCTCCTCGGCCATCGGCCGCCGGGCGGTGCTGGAGGGCTGGCACGGCACCAACGACCAGCGGGCCAATGCCCGCCTGCGGAATCTGGCGGCCCGGCTGCGCCGCCAGGCGGAGCGGCGGCTGGCGGAGGACCTGGACACCCGGGAGATCAAGGAGCTTACCGCCCTGCTGCGGGAGCTGATGAACCTGCAGCACAGCCTGGACCAGAGCCGGCCCGGCGGCGTAGTCCGGGTGGAACTGGCGGAGGAAACGGAGGACTGGAGCCTGTGACGGAAAAAATTCTCACCATGGACCGGCCCAACCCCCGGCAGCAGGAGTTTCTGCGGTGCCGGAAGAAGTATGTGGCCTTCGGCGGGGCCCGGGGCGGCGGCAAAAGCTGGGCCGTGCGCGCCAAGGCCAAGCTCCTGGCCCTGCGCTATCCGGGGATCCGTCTGCTGCTGGTGCGCCGGACCTATCAGGAGCTGGAGGCCAACCACATCCGCTTTCTGCGGCAGGAGCTGGCCGGTTTCGCGGAATACCGGGCCACCGCCCGGCAGTTCGTTTTCCCCAACGGCAGCGTCCTGGACTTCGGCTACTGCGCCGCCGACGGCGACATGGACCGCTATCAGGGGGCGGAATACGACGTGATCTTCCTGGACGAGGCCACCCAGCTGAAGGAGGAATGGCTGCGGCAGTTTGCCGCCTGCCTGCGGGGCGTCAACGAATTTCCCAAGCGGCTGTACTACACCTGCAACCCCGGCGGGCCGGGGCACAGCTATATCAAGCGCCTGTTCATTGACCGGCGGTTCCAGGCGGGGGAAAACCCCGATGACTATGTGTTCATCCCCGCCAAGGTCACCGACAACCGGGCCCTGCTGAAAAAGCAGCCGGACTATCTGCGCCAGCTGGAGGCCCTGCCCCGGCGGCTGCGGGACGCCTGGCTGGAGGGTAAGTGGGACGTGTTCCAGGGGCAGGTGTTCCAGGAGTTTACCAACGACCCCGCCCACTATCAGGACCGGCGGTTCACCCATGTCATCGCCCCCTTCGACATCCCCCGGGAGTGGCCCGTCTACCGCAGCTATGACTTCGGCTATGCCAAGCCCTTCTCCTGCGGCTGGTGGGCGGTGGACTATGACGGGGTGATCTATCGGATTCTGGAGCTGTACGGCTGCACCGGGGAGCCGGATGTGGGCGTCCGGTGGACGCCTGAGAAGCAGTTTGCGGAGATCCGCCGGATAGAGGACACCCACCCCTGGCTGAAGGGCCGGGAGATTCAGGGGGTGGCGGACCCGGCCATCTGGGACACCAGCCGGGGCGAGAGCATCTATGAGACGGCCCTGCGGCACCGGGTGTTCTTCACCCGGGGGGACAACCGCCGGATCCCCGGGTGGATGCAGATGCACTACCGCATGAGCTTCGATGAGCAGGGGTATCCCATGCTGTATGTGTTCTCCGGGTGCCGGGCGTTTATCCGGACAATTCCGGAGCTTCTGTTCGACCAGACGGACGCGGAGGACGTGGACACCCGGCAGGAGGACCATGTGGCCGACGAGAGCCGGTATTTCTGCATGTCCCGGCCTATCCCGCCCCAGAAGCGGGACACCGGGCTTCCTCTGCGGGATGACCCGCTGAACATGCGGACAGGGGAATAGGAGGTTGTTTTTTCCGGAGAAAAAGTATATAATATTTACCTATCAAAAAAGGGCGAAGCCCTTTTTTGATAAAAGGCTTGCAGTCTGCCGCGCGCATAATTTGTTCGCTGATGGCGAACAAATTCCACACTTGCAGACTGAGAAGAATTTTTTGCCAGGTACACGCCCCGGCAAAAAATGATCTCAATTGATTTGCCGCCTGCGGGCGGCAAACTCTGCGAGGCTTTTTTTGACAAGCTGAGTATATTACACGATAAGGAGGCGGGGCTATGGAGCTGCGCCGCGTTTATGGGAACACCTATGCGGCGGTGGGGGCCACGGCGCTGATGCCGGTGTACAAGCTGACGGAGCAGGACATCGTGCTGATGGACACGGGCTATGCCCGGCTGGACCGCAGCGCCCTGGTGAACCTCATAGAGGACAACGGGTTCCGGCTGCGGGGAATCATCTGCTCCCACGCGCACTTTGACCACACAGGGAACGTCCGGTACTTGCAGCAGCGGTACGGCTGCCTGGCGGCGGCCCAGATCATCGAGGCGGGTATCTCCGTGAATACGGAGGCGTACCGGGCCAACTATGTGGCCCTGACCTACGGCAAGAGCCGGGAGTATCTGCTGGAGGAGTGCTTTCCAGCGGACGTGATCATCCCCGCCGATGCGGAGCATCTGGACTTCTGCGGGGTCAGGTTCGGCATTTTACAGTTGCCGGGCCACTCCGCCGGGCACATCGGCGTCGTCACCCCGGACGGGGCTGCCTATCTGGGGGACTGCCTGATTGATGAGGAGCAGATCGCCGCCGCCAAGCTCCCCACCAGTATGTTCATCGCCCGGGACCTGGAGAGCAAGGAGAGCCTGCGGAATCTCCGGTGCCCGGCGTACATCATCGCCCACAAGCAGGTGCTGACGGATATCGGCCCCCTGATCGACCGGAACATCGACTTTATCCACGCCAAGGGCCGGGAGCTGCTGGAGGACCTGGAGGACGGTATGTCCTTTGACCAGTGGATCTACGCCTTCTGCCAGCGGGAAAACGTCCGCACCCGGAATGAGTTCAAGTTCAGCATCGTGGAGCGGAATTTTGCCAACTTCGTGGACTGGCTGACGGACGAGGGAAAGGTGGAGGTGCGGCGGGAATTCTGCGCCAAGCACTATTTTCACCGGGAAAAGTAAAGCGATTGTAAAATAATACGTTGCATATACTGCGAAAACGGTCTATAATGGACGGATACCCCGCAAGTATAATGAAAATTTGAGGTATTTGAGGATGAACATTGGAGAAAAGCTGAACATGACCATGCTCTGCGACTTTTACGAGCTGACCATGGGCAACGGATACTTTGAAAACGGCTTCAAGGACAAGATCACGTATTTTGACGTGTTCTTCCGCCGGGTGCCGGATAAGGGCGGCTTCGCCATTGCCGCCGGTCTGGAACAGCTGATCCGTTACATCGAGGACCTGCACTTCACCCCGGAGGACATCGAGTATCTCCGGGGGCGGAACCTGTTCTGCGAGGAGTTCCTGGAGTATCTGGCGAACTTCCGGTTCACCGGCGACATCTACGCCGTGCCGGAGGGAACCCCGGTGTTCCCCAAGGAGCCGCTGGTGGTGGTCCGGGCCCCGGCCATCGAGGCCCAGCTCATTGAGACCTTTACCCTGCTGACCGTGAACCACCAGAGCCTCATCGCCACCAAGGCCAACCGCATCACCCGGGCCGCACGGGGCCGGACGGTGCTGGAATTCGGCTCCCGCCGGGCCCAGGGCTCCGACGCCGCCATCACCGGCGCGCGGGCGGCCTACATCGGCGGCTGTGCCGGAACCGCCTGCACCATCTCCGACCAGCTGTACGGCGTGCCCGCCGGAGGCACCATGGCCCACGCCTGGGTGCAGATGTTCGACTCGGAATACGAGGCCTTCAGGACCTATTGCGAGATCTATCCCACCAACGCCACGCTGCTGGTGGATACCTACAACACCCTGAAATCCGGCATTCCCAACGCCATCCGGGCCTTCAACGAGGTGCTCAAGCCCAAGGGCATCACCAAGTGCGGCATCCGGCTGGACTCCGGCGACATGGCCTACCTGACCCGGAAGGCCCGGAAGATGCTGGACGACGCCGGGTGGACCGAGTGCAAGATCAGCGTGTCCAACTCCCTGGACGAGTATCTGATCCAGGATCTGTTTTTGCAGGGCGCCCAGATCGATATGTTCGGCGTGGGTGAGCGGATGATCACCGCCCGGTCCGAGCCGGTGTTCGGCGGCGTATACAAGCTGGCGGCGGTGGAGGACGATGAGGGGAACATCATCCCCAAGATCAAGGTCAGCGAAAACGTGGAGAAGATCACCATTCCCCACTTCAAGAAGGTGTACCGCTTCTATGGCCGGGATACCGGCAAGGCCATTGCCGACCTGATCACCCTCCACGACGAGACGGTGGACGACACCCAGGACATGGAGATCTTCGACCCCATGGCCACCTGGAAAAAGAAAACCGTGTACAACTTCGCGGCCCGGGAGCTGCTGGTGCCCATTTTCCTCAGCGGCAAGCGGGTGTATGACAGCCCCACCCTGCCGGAGATCCAGGCCTATTGCCGCCAGCAGGTGGACACCCTGTGGGACGAGGTGAAGCGCTTCGACAACCCCCACAAGTATGTGGTGGACCTGTCCCGGAAGCTGTGGGACATTCAGCAGGAGCTTCTGCGTTCGTCCCAGCGGTGACGGAGGATAAGGGCGGACAGAGTCGTCCGCCCCTACAGGCTCTCTCAGTCGGCTGCGCCGACAGCTCTCCCAGAGGGAGAGCCAAGGCTGTAGGGCTCGCTGCCCTCAGCGGGCCGCAAAACAGACACCCTTAGATACCCATACACCGCCGATGAGCGGCGGGGACAGCGGGAAAGGAGGAAGGATTTCCGTTGAAGAAACCAAAGGTACAGCAAAAAACCGAGCGGCGCATATCGGCGGCCCTGCGGCTGGTGCTGGTGGCGGTGCTGCTGCTGGCCCAGATCGCGCTGGTGCTGGTGCTCAATGACCTGCTGCGGCAGAGAATGGCCATCGCCTATACCCTGCTGGAGCTGGTGGCCCTGGCCTACGTCTTTCGCATCAACAGCCGCCCCGGCGGCAGCTCGTACAAGCTGGGCTGGACCCTGCTGATCCTGACGGTGCCGGTGGTGGGCCTGATCCTGTACTGGCTGTGGAACGGAGATCACCCCCAGAAGCGGCTGGACCTGAAAAAACTGCCCCGGCCCCGGGAGTCCGACGCCCGGCAGGAGCACAGCCGCCTGCAGGTGGAGCGCCTGCGGCGGGAGCACCCGGAATGGGGCCGCCTGGCGGCGTATCTGGACCGGCAGGGCTTCCCCCTGTACACCGGCACCGGGGCCGTGTATCTGCCCACCGGCGAGGCGTATCTGGAGGAGCTGCTGGAGCGCATGGAGCAGGCGGAGCACTTCATTTTCATGGAGTTTTACATCATGGCCGAGGGGCAGCTGTGGGACCGGCTGATGGATATTTTCCGGCGGAAGGCCGGACAGGGCGTGGAGATCAAGGTGCTGTTCGACGACTTCGGCAGCATGATGCGCATGTCCGAGGAGGCCGTGGAGGAGCTGCGGCGCATAGGGGTGGAGGTGCTGGTGTTCAACCCGGTGCACCATTACGTCAACCGCCTGTACTTCAACTATCGGGACCACCGGAAGATCGCCTGCATCGACGGGGACACCGCCTATACCGGCGGGGCCAACATCGCCGACGAATACGCCAACCTGATGGAGCGGTTCGGCTATTGGAAGGACGACGGCATCCGGCTGGAGGGCCAGGGAGCCTGGACCCTGACCCGGGAGTTTATCTATATGTGGGAGCGCATGGGCGGCGCCATGCACCAGGAGCACGACTATTACCGGCCCCACGGCGACGCCCCGGGCCAGGGCTTTGTGCAGCCCTTTGTGGACGGGCCGGACAGCAACCCCATCTCCTCCGCCGAGGACGCGTTTTTGCAGCTGATCGGCGGGGCCAAGCACATGGTGTATATCACCTCCCCCTATCTGGCCATTGACGAGTCCATGGAGAAGGCCCTGTGCATGGCCGCCGGCAGCGGGGTGGACGTGCGGCTGATGATGCCGGGGATCCCGGACCACAAATTCGCCTTCATGGTGGCGGAGAGCTATTTCGGGGAGCTGCTGGACCACGGGGTGAAGATCTATCGCTTCACGCCGGGGCTGCTGCACGGGAAAACCGTTCTGGCGGACCGGGAGGCGGCCTTTGTGGGGTCCGTGAACATGGACTACCGCAGCTTCCAGCTGCACTTCGAGTGCGGCACCCTGCTGTACGGCGCGCCGGCCCTGGAGACCCTGCTGGAGGATATGGACGGCATTATGGAAAAGTCCCGGCAGGTGACCCGGTCCGACTGGGAGCACCGCCCCCTGCTGCACCGGGTGCTGGGGGGCCTCCTGCGGCCCTTCGCCATGTGGATGTAAAAAACTTGTCCCAAAAGCCTCGCAGAGTTTGCCGCCCGCAGGCGGCAAATCAAGTGCAATCATTTTTGGCCGGGGCGTGTACCTGGCCAAAAATACTTCTCATACTGATTCTTGATTAAAAAATTTAATCAAGAATCCCGTGCGCCGGGCGCACGCACAGCGTGTGAAAACACGCTGTGACGTCTCATACAAAACCTGACGCACCTTCGGTGCTATAAAAAGCTTTTCAAGCTTTTTAACAGGTTTTGGTATCAGTCTGCAAGTGTGGAATTTGTTCGCTTCCAGCGAACAAATTATGCGCGCGGCAGACTGCAAGCCTTTTGTCAAAAAAGGGCTTTGCCCTTTTTTGACAAGTTAAAAATTTGCGCCCTGGGGGGCGCATTTTTTACGCGTGGGGGTGCATATACTGGGAGGAAAAAGCAGGAAAGGAAGCATGTCTATGTCCGATTTTTCCCAGCATGTGCCCCTGTCCACGTTTTTGCAGGCCCACCCCGACCAGGGGAGTCTGCGGGTGCAGGTGGCCTCCGGCGGCAGGACGTTTCCGGTGGCCGGGGCAAGGGTGGAGGTATACCGGCGGTTCGGGGGCCAGACCCACACGTTTTACCGGGGGCTGACCGATGAATCGGGTATCGTTCAGGGCATCGCCCTGCCGGCCCTGCCCGCCGCCTGGTCCCAGGCGCCGGACACCGCCTCCATCAGCGGCACCGGGTATCTGGTGTCGGTGCGGCGTCCCATGTTTGTGCCCCAGGAGGACCGGGAGGTCACGGTGTATGCCCGCATCGAATCCATTCTGCCGGTGATGCTGGAGCCGGTGATATAAGGGGGGAGCGCTATGCCTGCAACGCCTGTGGTTCCGGAGACCATTACCGTACACCTGGGCCCGCCGGGGTCCTCGGCCCGGAACGTGGAGGTGCCCTTTGCCGCCTATATCAAGAACGTGGCCTCCCACGAAATTTACCCCACCTGGCCGGAGAGTGCCATCCGGGCCAACATCCTGGCCCAGATCTCCTATGCCCTGAACCGGGTGTATACCGAGTATTACCGGGCCAGGGGATACGACTATGACATCACCAGCACCACCCAGTATGACCAGGCCTATGTGGAGGGCGGAGACGTTTTCGAGAACATCAGCCAGATCGTGGACGACAGCTTCAACAACTATATCGTCCGGCAGGGCAGCGTGGAGCCGCTGTTTGCCCAGTTCTGCGACGGAGTGCGGACCCAGTGCGGGGGGCTGTCCCAGTGGGGCAGCGTGGACCTGGCCCGGGACGGCATGAACCCCTATGAGATTCTGCAATACTACTACGGAGGGGATATCAGCATTGTGTTCAACGCCCCGGTAGGGGGGAACGTGCCCTCCTATCCCGGGCGGCCTCTGCGCCGGGGGGACGTGGGCAACGACGTGCTGCTTCTCCAGCGGCAATTGAGCCGCATCCGCCGGAACTATCCGGCCATTCCGGAGATCCCGGAGCCGTCCACGGTGTTCGACGTGCCCATGGAGGAGGCGGTGAAGTCCTTCCAGCAGATCTTCAACCTGACTCCGGACGGCGTCGTGGGCAAGGCCACCTGGTACAAGATCAAGCAGATCTATAACGGCGTCAAGGGTCTGTCGGAGCTGTCCGGCGAGGGGCTGACCATCTCCGAGGTGCAGAGGCAGTATACCGAGACCCTGCGGCTGGGGGACAGCGGCCTGGCGGTGCGGACGGTGCGGTTTTTCCTGGCCTTTCTGGGGTATTTCCTGCCGGAGCTGCCGCCCATCCGGCTCAGCGATGTCTTTGACCAGGAGATGCTGGACGCCGTGTATGCCTTCCAGAGCTATGCGGGCCTTTCCACCGACGGGGTGGTGGGCCGGGACACCTGGAACGCCCTGCGGCGGGCCTATGAGGACGTGCTGGGGGACCTGCCGGAGGATTACCGGCAGTTTGCCGGGGAGATCTACCCCGGGCGGTTCATCGTGCTGGGGGACCGGGGGGATGCGGTGCTGCTTCTGCAGCAGCAATTGAACCGCATAGCGGCCCGGGACCCGGACATTCCCGCCGTGGCGGAGGACGGCATTTTCGGCCGGGGGACCCAGGCCGCCGTGCTGGCCCTGCAGCGGCAGCTGGGCATCGACCCCACCGGCGCCGTGGGGCCGGTGCTGTGGGCCCAGATCATCGCCCGGGGGGCGGGGTACTGATAATAAAACAGAGGCGGCAGACGAAATCGTCTGCCGCCTCTGCGGCGTTATGGGGGGATTGCCGGTCATCGGCGGCAGAACGCACAGGCCCTCTCATACTAAAACCTGTTAAAAAGCTTGAAAAGCTTTTTATAGCACCGAAGGTGCGTCAGGTTTTGTATGAGACGCCACAGCGTGTTTTCACACGCTGTGCGTGCGCACAGCGCACGGGATTCTTGATTAAATTTTTTAATCAAGAATCAGTATCAGTCACCTTCGGTGACAGCTCTCCCGGAGGGAGAGCCAAGCCGCAGGCCCCGCTGCCCTCAGCGGACCGCTTCACGGTTTTCTCACAGGTCCAGGGTCAGGTCTCCGTCCTTGATCCAGCCCCACTTGCGCAGGGGGACGGCCAGGAGCCAGGTAAGGACCGCCGGCAGCACAAAGGAGATCAGCACCAGGCCCAGCCAGTCCATTCCGGTGACGGCGGCTTTGGTCCCGGCGGCCACGTCGCTGACCCAGCCGGTATACACGCCGATCTGGCCCACCAGGCCGCAGGTGCCCATGCCGCTGGACACCGCCGCGCCGTTCATCTCCAGCCGGAACAGGCAGGTGGCGATGGGGCCGGTGATGGCGGAGGCCAGGGTGGGGGGGATCCAGACCCGGGGATTGCGGACGATGTTGCCCATCTGCAGCATACTGGTGCCCAGGCCCTGGGCCACCAGGCCGCCCCAGCGGTTTTCCCGGAAGCTCATCACCGCGAAGCCGATCATCTGGGCACAGCACCCCGCCACGGCGGCGCCGCCGGCCAGACCCGTCAAACCCAGGGCCGCGCAGATGGCGGCGGAGGAGATGGGCAGGGTCAGGGCCACGCCGATGACCACGGACACGATGATGCCCATGAAGAAGGGCTGCAACTCCGTGGCCCACATGATGAACCGGCCCACGGCGCTGGCCGCCGCGCCGATGGGGGCGGCGATCAGGGCGGCGATGCCGATGCCGGAGAGCACCGTGACGATGGGCGTTACCAGAATGTCGATCTTCGTCTCCTTGCTGACGGCCTTGCCGATCTCGCTGGCCAGAATCGCCACGAACAGCACCGCCAGAGGCCCTCCGGCCCCGCCCATGGAGTTGGTGGCGAAGCCCACGGGAATCAGGGAATACAGCACCAGGGGAGGGGCCTCCAGCGCCCGGCCGATGGCCACCGCCATGCCTGGCCCCACCATGGCCGAGCACAGGCCGCCGATGGTGTAGGTCACGGCGCCCTCGCCCTTACCCAGGGTGACGATGACCTCCGTCAGGAATCCGATGTGCAGCTGCTGGCCCAGGGTGTTGAGAATGGTGCCCACCAGCAGGGTGCAGAACAGGCCCTGGGCCATAGCGCCCATGGCATCGATGAAATACCGCTTGGCCGAGAAGACGATGTTCTTCCGGGCCAGGAACTTGCGAACTGCTTCCATAGCTTTGACCTCGCATATGTAAAAAGAATGTGATGCAGGTGTCATGACACCTGCATCACATTCTATCACGTCTTTTCCGTTTGTCAACCGGGATTTTACTCCGCCAGGAAGCCCAGCTGACGCAGGCGGGCCTTCAGATGCTCATAGGAGGCCTGGTCGGGGCAGGACAGGGTGTGCAGATGGATGCCGTCTGTCAGCTGGGACAGGGGGGCGGCCCCCTCCATGCGGGCCATGAACTGCTCCACGTCCAGACGGCTGCGCAGGTGCAGCGGGGCGGACAGCTGGCCATAGACCGGGTGGTCCACAATGACGTCCACAACGGTGCAGCCGCAGTCCACCATGGCGTTGAGCTCGTCCCGGGTGCCGGTTCCGTCGTGGCGGCAGGCAACCTGGCGCGGCAGGCCCGTCTCCCCGGCGTCGGGGATTACATAGCCCCGGGCGGTGGCGGTGATGGCCTGGCCCGCGGCGCGCAGCAGGGCCACGTCCCCCACGATGATCTGGCGGCTGACGCCAAGCTCCCTGGCCAGGGCGGTGGCGCTGATGGGCTGATGGGTTTCGTGGAGCCGGACGCTGATCCGGCTCCGGCGTTGTTCGGCGGTCATGAGGAGGACTCCCTTCGGTTTTTCTTCTATCATACACGATTCCCCGGCCCATGGCAAGTTTTTTTGTGAATTTCCCGGCCCGGTCTTGACAGGGGAGGGGACTTGCGCTATTGTATTACTCACATAAGACATTGACACAAGGAGGCGGGGCCATGGAGTGGCATTTTCGCAACGACCAACCCATCTATACCCAGCTGACCCGGCAGATCACCCTGGCCATTCTGTCGGGCTCCATTCCCAGCGGGGGGAGGCTTCCCACCGTGCGGGAGCTGGCGGCGGACGCGGGGGTGAACCCCAACACCGTGCAGCGGGCTCTGGCGGAGCTGGAGGGCACCGGCCTGCTGCACACCCAGCGCACGGCAGGGCGCTTTGTCACGGAGGATACCGCCGTGATCCGGAGCGCCAAGGAGGACCTGGCCCGCAGCCGGACCCGGGAATATCTGGAGTCCATGGCGCAGCTGGGCTATGACCGGCAGCAGGTGAAGGCGCTGCTGGAGGAATGGAAGGAGGAGTAACATGGCGATTCTGGAATGCAGGGAGCTGACCAAATATTTCGACAGCTCCCTGGCCCTGGACCACGTCAGTCTGACGGTGGAGCCCGGGCGCATCGTGGGGCTTCTGGGCCCCAACGGCAGCGGCAAGTCCACCCTGATCAAGCTGGCCAACGGCCTGCTGGTCCCCAGCAGCGGCGTTGTCACCATCGACGGCCATGCCCCGGGGCCGGAGACCAAGGAGCTGGTGTCCTATCTGCCGGAGCGGACGTATCTGTCCGGGTGGATGAACGTGGTGCAGCTGCTGGACTTTTTCTGCGATTTCTATCCGGATTTCGACCGGAGTGCCGCCGAGCATATGCTGACGGCCTTGGAGATCAGCCCCAAACTGCGGATCCGGCAGATGAGCAAGGGCACCCGGGAAAAGGTGCAGCTGATCCTGGTCATGAGCCGCCGGGCCCGGCTGTATCTGCTGGACGAGCCCATCGGCGGCGTGGACCCCGCCACCCGGGACTATATCATCCACACCATTCTCAGCAATTATAATGAGAATGCCTCCCTGGTGATCTCCACCCACCTGATCGCCGACGTGGAGAACGTGCTGGACGACGTGATTTTCATCAACAAGGGCCGCATTCTGCTGCAGCAGTCGGTGGACCAGATCCGCCAGGAGAAGGGCTGCAGCGTGGACGAGCTGTTCCGGGAGGTGTTCCGCTATGCTGAGTAAGCTGCTTCGTCATGAATTCCGGGCCACCGGACGGATCATGCTGCCGGTGTATGCCCTGCTGCTGGTGTCCTGCGGGGGCTGCACCCTGTTCGGCCGCCTGCTGGGCCGGTATCCCGAGAGCACGGTGCTGTCCGTCGTCCAGACGGTGTTTGCCACCCTGTTCGGCGTGACCACCTTCGGTATGCTGCTGCTGACCCTGGTGCTGATGGTGTACCGGTTCTATAAGAACCTGATGACCGACGAGGGGTATCTGATGTTCACCCTGCCGGTGAGCCGCAGCCAGCTGATCTGGTCCAAGCTGCTGGTGGCCCTGGTGTGGAGCGTCCTGTCCACAGTGCTGGCGGCGCTGGCGTGGATGGCGGAAATTTCCGTGGTGAGCCGGGAGAACGTGTTCTCCCTGATCGCCCAGGGGCTGCGGAGCCTGCGGCAGCATCTTTCCGGCAACCTCACCGGCTGCGCCGCGGCCCTGGTGGTGCTGTGCCTGGTGTCCTGCCTGGTGTCGTTCCTGAAGTTCTACGCCGCCATCTCCCTGGGCCACAGCTTTTCCAACCACAAAATCCTGCTGTCGGTGGTGTTTTACATCGGCTTCGGCATTATTACCCAGACCATCGGGACCATTTTCGCCTCGGTGGGCATTCAGATCGACATCAGCCCCGACTTCTGGAGCAGCCTGCCGGTGACGCAGGTGTTCAGCTCCCTGGCGTGGGCGGCGGCGGGGGTGTCCGCCCTGCTGGGGGCGGCGTACTACGTGCTGACCCTGCTGATGCTGAAAAAGCGGCTGAATCTGCAATAATCCCCGGCGGCACTGCCTCCGGTTCTGTCAAAACGACAGGGCCGGAGGCGGTTTTTTTGTGGGGTCCCACAAGGTTTGGTTCCCGCCGGAAATCACCGTTGACAAACCGGCCTTACACTGCCATAATGGAGTTATTCATTAAGTTATTCGGTGAAATATTCACATAGAGAGGAGCCTGCCCATGAAGGTATTAGTCATCAACCCCGGCGCCACCAGCACCAAGGTGGCCGTTTTCGACGAGGAGACGCAGGTTTATAAGACCACCGTGGACCACTCCCCCCAGGAGCTGGACCGCTTCGACCGGGTCATCGACCAGGCGGATTACCGCCAGCAGGCCATTCTGGACGCCGTGGCGCAGAGCGGATTCCGCCTGTCGGACTTCGACGCCGTGTGCGGCCGGGGCGGCCTGTACCGGCCCATCCCCTCCGGCACCTACGCCGTCAACGACCGGGTCATGCACGACGTGGAGACCGCCCCCTATGGCGAGCATCCCTCCAGCCTGGGGGCGTATCTGGCCCGGCGCATCGGCGACATGGTGGGCATTCCCGCCTTTTTCGTGGACCCGGTGTGCGTGGATGAGCTGACGGAGGTGGCCCACTACACGGGCTTTGCCCCCTTCCGCCGCCTGAGCCAGTTCCACGCCCTGAACCAGAAGTCCATCGGCCGGAAGGCTGCGGCGGCCCTGGGAAAGCCCTATGAGGAGGCGGACCTGATCGTCTGCCACCTGGGCGGCGGCGTGTCCGTGGCGGCCCACCACAACGGCCGCATCGTGGATATGTTCAACGTCAAGGACGAGGGCTCCATGGGCATGGACCGGGCCGGGGGCCTGCCGGTGAACCAGCTCATCAACTTCTGCTTCTCCGGCAGGAGCCAGGACGAGGTAAAGAAAATCCTGGGCCGCCAGGCCGGAATGTTCTCCTATCTGGGCACCACGGACTTCCGGGTCATCTGCGCCAGGGTGAAGGAGGGGGACCCCAAGTTCACGGAGGCCTATCAGGCCCTGGTATACCAGCTGGCCAAGGACGTGGGCACCATGGCGGCAGTGCTGCGCTTCCATGTGGACGCCATCGCCTATACCGGCGGCATGGCCTATGAGCAGTCCTTCTGCGACGATATCACCGCCTATGTGGGAGGTCTTGCTCCGGTGCTGCGCTTCCCCGGCGAGGAGGAGATGCGCTCCCTGGCGGAGGGCGCCCTGCGGGTGCTCCACGGCCAGGCCCAGCCCCGGGAATATTGATACCAAAACCTGTTAAAAAGCTTGAAAAGCTTTTTATAGCACCGAAGGTGCGTCAGGTTTTGTATGAGACGTCACAGCGTGTTTTCACACGCTGTGCGTGCGCCGGGCGCACGGGATTCTTGATTAAATTTTTTAATCAAGAATCAGTATGAGATAAGTGCAAAAACAGCGTATAGAAAGGAAGGAGATCACCATGAAGCATCTGATGTCCGGCAACGAGGCCACCGCACGGGGCGTCTATGAGGCCGGGATCAAAATCTGTTCCGCCTACCCCGGCACCCCCAGCACGGAAATTCTGGAAAATCTGCCCCAGTATAAGGACGACGTATACTGCGAGTGGGCCCCCAACGAGAAGGTGGCCACCGAGGTGGCCTACGGCGCGTCCATCGCCGGTTCCCGTTCCTTCTGCACCATGAAGATGGTGGGCCTGAACGTGGCCGCCGACCCCCTGTTCACCGCCGGTTACATGGGCGTGGGCGGGGCGTTCATCGTGGTCACCGCCGACGACCCCAGCTGTCATTCCTCCCAGAATGAGCAGGACAACCGCCACTATGCCCGGGCCGCCAAGATCGCCATGGTGGAGCCCAGCGACGCCCAGGAGTGCAAGGACTTCGTGGCCCTGGCCTGCGAGGTGTCCGAGCTGTTCGACACGCCGGTGCTGTACCGCACCACCACCCGGGTCTGTCACTCCAAGGGCCTGGTGGAGTTCGGTGAGCGCCGGGAGCACACCCACGCCCCCTATGCCCGCAACGTCCGCAAGTTCGTGTGCACCCCGGCCCACGCCTATGCCAACCATCCCATCGTAGAGGAGCGCCTGAAGAAGCTGGAGGAATACGGCTGCACCCGTGCCCTGGAAAACGGCCTGAACAAGCTGGAAATGGGCGACGGCAAGGTGGGCGTGGTCACCTCCTCCATCGCCTATGAATACGCAAAGGAAGTGTTCCCGGAGGGGACCTCCTTCCTGAAGCTGGGCCTGACCTTCCCCCTGCCCATGGACCTGATCCGGGACTTTTCCTCCAGGGTGGAGAAGCTCTATGTCATTGAGGAGCTGGAGCCGTTTATGGAGGACCAGATCAAGGCCGCCGGCATCCCCTGCGTGGGCAAGGAGCTTACCGGTCCCCTGTACGAGCTGAACACCCAGCTGCTGCGGGAGCGGGTCCTGGGCCGGAAGGCGGACTTCCGCACCGTGGACGTGACCCCGGCCAGGCGGCCCCCGGCCCTGTGTCCCGGCTGCCCCCACCGCGGCTTCTTCTATACCCTGTCCCGGAACAAGAACTATGTGGTCACCGGCGACATCGGCTGCTATACCCTGGGCTGCGCCGAGCCCCTGAACTGCATGGACTCCGTGGTGTGCATGGGCGCGGGCTTCTCCGCCGGTATGGGCATCGCCAAGAGCTTTGAAAAAGAGGGCGTCACCGGCAAGGTGGTGTTCGGCGTGGTGGGCGACTCCACCTTCTTCCACAGCGGCATGACCGGCGCGGCGGAGATCGTGTACAACAAGGGACGGATGATCCCCTGCGTGCTGGACAACCGCATCACCGGCATGACCGGCCACCAGGATAACCCCGGCACGGGCTATACCCTGCAGGGGGACCCCACCGCCCTGCTCAGCGTGGAGAAAATTCTCACCGCCCTGGGCTTTGCCCCGGTGCTGACGGTGGACCCCCAGGACCTGAAGGCCATGAAGGCCGCCGTGGACCAGGCGGTGTCCGCCCTGGACGCCGGACAGCAGCCCGCCATCGTCACCCGCCGTCCGTGCCTGCTGATCAAGCGGGATAAGTTCCGCAAGGGCATGTGCCATGTAAACGCCGACAAGTGCCGGGGCTGCCGCAGCTGTCTGCAGGTGGGCTGCCCCGCCATCTCCATGGAAAACGGCAAGGCCGTCATCGACCGCACCCAGTGCGTGGGCTGCACCGTCTGCGCCCAGGTCTGCCCCTTCGACGCCATCGAAAAGGAGGAAAACTGATATGTCCAACGTGAAAAGCGCCCTGTTGGTGGGCGTGGGCGGTCAGGGCGCCATCCTGATCTCCCGGATCATGTCCAACGGCTTCATGCAGGCCGGATACGACGTCAAGCAGAGCGAGGTACACGGCATGGCCCAGCGTGGCGGCTCCGTGTCCACCCAGGTCCGCTGGGGCGACAAGGTATACGGCCCCGTGTTCGGCAAGGGCGAGGCGGACATTATGGTGGCCCTGGAAAAAATGGAGGCCGTCCGCTATGCCGAGTTTCTCAAGCCCGACGGCGTGGCCGTGATCAACGACTATGCCATCAAGTCCACCACCATCGCCTCCGGGGCCGAGACCTACCCCCAGGGCTGCATCGAGGCCATGGAGAAGGTGTTCCGCACCATCGCCGTGCCCGCCAGCGAGATCGCCCTGGACCTGGGCAACGCCAAGTGCATGAACGTGGTGCTCTTCGGCGCCATGTGCGACAGCCTGGGCTGTCCCCAGATCGACTGGGAGCAGGTGGTGGCCGATACCGTCCCCGAAAAGGTGAAGGAGCTGAACATCCGGGCCTTCCGGGCCGGACGGGAGGCCGCCCAGAAGTGCCGGTAAATAAGTGATAAAAATACAGGCGGGGCTTCGGCTCTGCCTGTATTTTTGCCGGAAAGGGGTTGACAGACGGGGAAAATTGTTTTACCCTATGGTTGAATAAAATATGCTCCGGTAGGTAAGGCTACCGCGAGGGATACGGACTGCTGCCGCAGAGTGGTGGAGACACCATGAGAGGGTTTGAACAGGCGATATCGAAGCCAAGGTATCATCTAACGCAGTTTCACCGCCCCGCGATGCTAAAGCTTGTTACGGTGGCCAGGTCACGCATCCCGCGTGGCCCCTCTGCACATCCACAATGGGCTTTCTGCCGTTGTGGATTTTTTGCTATGTATATATAAGAAGGGAGGAACCGGTCATGTTCGATCACCAGGAAGAATTGGACCAATATCTGGAAAATATTGAGGCGCTTATCAAAAATAAGCAATACGCCCGATTGCGGGACCTGTTCCTGCCTATGGAGCCTGCGGACATCGCCCTTTTGCTGGAGGAGGCCGGCGAGGAGGAGATGCCCCTGCTGTACCGGCTGCTGCCCAAGGAGCTGGCGGCGGAGGTGTTCGTGGAGCTGGAATCCGACAGCCAGGAGATGCTCATCAACGGTTTTTCCAACACCGAGCTGAAGGAGGTGCTGGACGAGCTGTATCTGGACGATGCCGTGGACATCGTGGAGGAAATGCCCGCCAGCGTGGTGATCCGCATTCTGGACAAGGCCACGCCGGAGATGCGCAAGTCCATCAACGAAATTCTCCAGTACCCCGAGGACTCCGCCGGGTCCATTATGAATATGGAGTTCCTGTCCCTGAAAAAGGACATGACGGTGGAGGACGCCTTCAAGCGCATCCGCCGCATCGGCGGCGAGCTGGAGACCATCAACATCCTGTATGTCACCGACCCCACCCGGCATCTGCTGGGGGTGCTGTCCGTCCGGGACCTGCTGCTGGCGGAGGAGGACGACCTGATTCAGGACATCATGGACCCCAACGTGGTGTCCGTGAACACCATGGACGACAAGGAGGACGTGGCCCAGGCCCTGAGCAAATACGACTTCCTGGCCATGCCCGTGGTGGACAAGGAGCGGCGCCTGGTGGGCATCGTCACCGTGGACGACGCCATGGACGTTATCGAGGAGGAGACCACGGAGGACTTCGAGAAGATGGCCGCCATGCTGCCGTCGGACAAGCCCTATCTGAAGTCCGGCATTTTCGCCACCTGGAAGGCCCGTCTGCCCTGGCTGATGATCCTGATGCTGTCGGCCACCTTCACGGGGATGATCCTGAACCACTATGAAAGCGCCCTGGCGGCCTGCCTGGTGCTCAATTCGTATATCCCCATGCTCTCCGGCACCGGCGGCAACTCCGGCACCCAGGCCTCCGTGGCGGTGATCCGCGCCCTGAGCCTGGACGAGGTGGATTTTTCCGACATTTTCCAGGTGCTGTGGAAGGAGCTGCGGGTGTCGCTGCTGTGCGGCGTGTGCCTGGCCGGGGCCAACTTCGTGAAAATGCAGCTGGTGGACCGGCTGCTGCTGGGCAACGCCGCCGTGACGCCTATGGTGTGCCTGGTGGTGTGCCTGACCATCCTGTTTGTGGTGGTGTTTGCCAAGTGCGTGGGCTGCTCCCTGCCCATCCTGGCCGAGAAGATCGGCCTGGACCCGGCGGTGATGGCCAGCCCCTTCATCTCCACCATCGTGGACGCCACCAGCCTGCTGATCTATTTCCGCTTCGCCTCCTGGTTTTTGCTGTAGCCGGGCGGGCACCGGAAACTTGCCGGTTGTTGCGGCGGGGCACACGGGCCCCGCCCTACAGGAAATGGGAGAATTTTCGGTGGCCGTTCGTAGGGGCCGACGTCCTCGGCGGGCCGCCGGACCTGTCCCTCTCCGCCGACGACCGGCGCCATCGGCGGCCTGGGGCTGCACAGGGACCGGACCGTTCCGGCGAAAATTCTGGGCCTGTATCCGTCGGGCCGCACCCTTGCGCCCTGCCACATGAGGCGGTATAAACGGATGCGGCTGGTGAACCTTCTGGTCGGCGCGCTGTGCATTGGGCTGATGCCCGTCGCGGAGATCCGGCCGTACCCGCAGGCGGTATTCATCCTGCATTTCCTCTGTTTTTTGCTTTATTCGCTGATAGAACGCTTTACTCTTTCTGATGTAAACGAAAAAATACCGGATTTCGGCAGATCAGAAAAACCATAAGGAACGGGGGCCCATCATGAGAAACAGAATCAGGCTTTTCGGGGGAAAGGAAACGGAGATCTTCCACCTGGACAACCAAGTGGGGGCCATCGCCTTCATTCCCGTCCTCAACGTGATCTATTACCTTTTGACCCTGGTCACAGCCAGACAGCGCAGATTCGCCCTCTTTCTGGAGACCGTCCTTCTGCTGGCCATCGGCAGTCTGCTGATCCGCTTATCAACCGGGTGGCTCCTTGGCGCGGTGTTTGCACACGTTCTGACATGCATCGGCATCGGCATCCAGCAGCAGCTGCTGGACACCTCCCCCGACTCCCGGAAGAAGCTGGGATATGTCATTCTGTTTTCCGCGGTATTTGTGCTGGCCATGCTGGCGATCGCATTTGCAGGCCGGAATGCGCAGAATAAAATGCAGCCGGTCTGCCAGGAGGCCCTGGAGGCTCTGACCCAGCGGGACGCGGAACGCTGGCAGTCCTGTCTCCACCCCACCAAGGCGGCGGATGAGCTGCGGGACATGGACGCCCTTTTGTCTGAGCTGGGTATCCCCCTGCGCGGCGGCTGGCAGCTGGAGCGTATGACGGGTCACGAGACGGAGATATCGGACAAGGACCACTGCACCACCGCCGGGTTTCGCGCGTCGGCGGATGGCCGGACCTATCGGATCACGATCACCTACCTGCGCAGCTATGAAGGATCCGGCATCGTGGACTTTGCGATTCGCCCGGACTGATACGGATTCCCGACTAATACTGATTCTTGATTAAAAAATTTAATCAAGAATCCCGTGCGCTGTGCGTACGCACAGCGTGTGAAAACACGCTGTGGCGTCTCATACAAAACCTGACGCACCTTCGGTGCTATAAAAAGCTTTTCAAGCTTTTTAACAGGTTTTAGTATAAAATTCAATCAGGAATCCGCAAGAAATCGGGGACCCGGCAAACGCCGGGTCTCTGCTTTATTTTGCAGGAGCGGCAGGGCAGGGGGACTGCACGGTTTTCGGGACACTGTGTCAAATTCTGCACATAGTGTCTGTTATATGGGAAGAAATATCCTGATTATGAAAAATTTCACAAAATCATGTTGCGAAAATTTTCCCCATATGATAAAATATTAGATGAATCGTTTAATGAAAACGATTTGGATCGAAAATCTCCAACGAAACATAGAGGAGGAAAGGAATGAACCCCCAAACTGATCGTGCTGCCGCCATTGTGGAGCAGTATGGCTGCAAGACGGAGAACCTCATCGCCATTTTGCAGGATATCCAGGCGGCATACAACTATCTCAGCGAGGCCAACCTGACGTTGGTGGCCGACCGCCTGGGCATCAGCGTGTCCAAGGTATACAGCGTGGCCACCTTCTATGAAAACTTCTCCCTGGAGGCCAAGGGCAGGCACATCATCAAGGTCTGCGCCGGTACCGCCTGCCACGTCCGCAAGTCCGGCCCCATTTACGACGCCATTTACGAGTATCTGGGCCTGTCCGGCAAGCGCAGGACCAGCGACGACGGCATGTTCACCCTGGAGACGGTGGCTTGTCTCGGCGCCTGCGGCCTGGCCCCGGTGATGACCGTGGACGGCGAGGTCCACGCCAAAATGTCCCCCACCAGCGCCCTGGAACTGCTGGAGAAGATCCGGAAGGAGGAGGCCGCCCAATGAAGCTGACCCGCGACGCGTTCTGCGACCTGCGCAACGAGGCCCAGCGGGCCCTGCGCCGCAGCAAGGAGACCCCCTCCGTGCTGATCTGCGCCGGTACCGGCTGCATCGCCGGCGGCGCCATGAAGATCTATGAAAACCTCCGGGCCGAGTGCGAAAGCCGGAATCTGCCGGTGTACATCGGCCTCAAGCACGACACCGACGAGGAAAAGAGCCTGCACGTCAAGATGAGCGGCTGCCACGGCTTCTGCGAGATGGGCCCCCTGGTCCACATCGAGCCCATGGGCATTATGTACATCCACGTCAAGCCCGAGGACTGCCACGAGATCCTGGAAAAGACCGTTCTGGGCGGCGAGATCATCGACCGCCTGGTGTACCGTCTGAACGGCGTGGCCTACCCCCGGCAGGAGGACATTCCTTTCTATAAGAAGCAGCACCGGGTGGTGCTGGAGAACTGCGGCACCAGCGACGCCGAGGACATCGAGGAGTACATCGCCAAGGGCGGCTACTCCGGCTTCGAGCGGGCCCTGTTCGAGATGACGGACCAGCAGATCTGTCAGGACATCATCGACTCGGGCCTCCGGGGCCGGGGCGGCGGCGGCTTCCCCGCCGGACAGAAGTGGGACGGCGCCCGCCGCCAGAAGGCCGACAAGAAGTACATCGTCTGCAACGGCGACGAGGGCGACCCCGGCGCCTTCATGGACCGCTCCATTATGGAGGGCAACCCCCATTCCGTGCTGGAGGGCATGATGATCGCGGGCCTGGCCGCCGGCAGCGACGAGGGCTATATCTACGTCCGGGCCGAGTATCCCCTGGCCGTGTCCCGGCTGAAAACCGCCATTGCCAAGGCCCAGGAGCTGGGTCTGCTGGGGGACGACATTCTGGGCAGCGGCTTTAACTTCCGCATCCATGTGAACCGGGGCGCAGGCGCTTTCGTCTGCGGCGAGGGCAGCGCGCTGACCTCCTCCATTGAGGGCAAGCGCGGCATGCCCCGGGTGAAGCCTCCCCGCACCATTGAGCACGGCCTGTGGGGCAAGCCCACCGTTCTCAACAACGTGGAAACCTTCGCCAACGTTCCCCTGATCATCCGCAACGGCGTGGACTGGTACCGGCACATCGGCACGGAAAAGAGCCCCGGCACCAAGGCCTTCGCCCTGACCGGCAATGTGGTGAACACCGGCCTGATCGAGGTCCCCATGGGCACCACCGTCCGGGAGGTCATCTTCGACATCGGCGGCGGCATCCCCGAGGGCAAGAAGTTCAAGGCCGTGCAGATCGGCGGCCCCTCCGGCGGCTGCTGCTGCGCCAGCAGCGAGCATCTGGACCTGCCCCTGGACTTCGACTCTCTGAAGAAGATCGGGGCCATGATCGGCTCCGGCGGCCTGGTGGTCATGGACGAGGATACCTGCATGGTGGAGACTGCCCGCTTCTTCATGAGCTTCACCCAGAACGAAAGCTGCGGCAAGTGCGTTCCCTGCCGGGAGGGCACCAAGCGCATGCTGGAGATCCTGGACCGCATCGTCGGCAACGAGGGCACCATGGAGGACCTGGAGCTGCTGGAGAATCTGTCCAACACCATTACCGAGACGGCTCTGTGCGGCCTGGGCCAGAGCGCCTGCAAGCCGGTGCAGAGCACCCTGCGCTACTTCCGGGACGAGTATCTGGCCCATGTGGTGGACCACCACTGTCCCATCTGCAATGGCCGCAAGCGCCATCTGGAGATCATCCCCGAGCTGTGCAAGGGCTGCGGCAAGTGCGCCAAGAACTGTCCCATGGACGCCATCTCCGGCCAGATCCGCATGCCCCACGTCATCGACACCACCAAGTGTATCCACTGCGGCGCTTGCTGGGGAGCCTGCCCCTTCGGCGCTATCGACGCCATTGAGGAGGAGGTATGACCATGGCCAAGGGAATCATGATCGTAGACGGCCAGCGGGTGCCGTTCGACGGGGAGAAGAACGTCCTCTCCGTTATCCGCAAGGCGGGCATCGACATGCCCACCTTCTGCTACTATTCCGAGCTGTCGGTCCACGGCGCGTGCCGCATGTGCATCGTGGAAAATGTTAAAACCGGTAAAATCGACGCCTCCTGCTCCATGGAGCCTCGGGACGGGCTGGAGATCCGCACCAACACCGCCCGGCTGCTGCGGCACCGGCGGATGATCCTGGAGCTGATGCTGGCCTCCCACGACTGCAGCTGCACTACCTGCGCCAAAAGCGGCAACTGCCGCCTGCAGGCCCTGGCCCAGCGCTTCGGCGTCAGCCGGGTCCGGTTCCCGGACACCCGTGAGCGCTATGAGCAGGACAACACCAGTCTGGCCATTTTCCGGGACCCCAACAAGTGCATTCTCTGCGGCGACTGCGTCCGGGTTTGCGAGGAGCTCCAGGGCCAGGGCATCCTGAACTATGCCCATCGCGGTAGCGAGCTGCAGGTGATGCCCGCCTTTGACAAGAAGCTGGACCAGACCAAGTGCGTGGGCTGCGGCCAGTGCGCCGCCGTATGCACCACCGGCGCCATCACCGTGAAAAACCAGATCGGCCAGGCCTGGCAGGCTCTCCACGACCCCAAGAACCGGGTGGTGGTGCAGATTGCCCCGGCGGTCCGTGTGGCCCTGGGCGAGGAGTTCGGCCTGCCCGCCGGCGCCAACGTTATGGATAAGCTGGTGAAGGCCCTGAAGCTCATGGGCGTGGAGGAGGTGTACGACACCAACTTCGCCGCCGATATGACCACCATCAGCGAGGCCCAGGAGTTCCTGGGCCGGCTGAAAAACGGCGGTCCCTTCCCCATGTTCACCAGCTGCTGCCCGGCCTGGGTGAAGTATCTGGAGCTCAACGACCCCAAGTATCTGCACAACATCTCCTCCTGCAAGTCCCCCATGGAGATGTTCGCCGCCGTGCTGCGGGATAAGTACCGGGAAAAGGACGCCGCCGACGGCCGCCGCACCTATCATGTGGCCATCATGCCCTGCACCGCCAAGAAGATGGAGGCCGCCCGGCCCGAGTTTACCCAGGAGGGCCGCCCGGACGTGGACCTGGTCATCACCACCCGGGAGCTGGTGGATATGATCCGGGAGGCCGGTATCCAGCTGACGGAGCTGGAGCCGGAGGCTCCGGACCTGCCCTTCGGCCTGGGCTCCGGCGCGGCGGTGATCTACGGCGTCACCGGCGGTGTGGCCGAGGCCGTGGTGCGCTACTGTCTGCCGGATAAGAGCAACAACGCCCTCCAGGCCATCCGGGTCACGGATCTGCGCGGCGACGGGGCCATCCGTGAGGTGAACCTCACCGTGGAGGGCCAGGAGCTGCACCTGGCCATCGTCAACGGCCTGTCCCACGCCAAGGAGCTGATCGCCGACGTGGAGGCCGGAAAGCGCTTTTACCACCTGGTGGAGGTCATGACCTGCCAGGGCGGCTGCGTAGGCGGCGCCGGTCAGCCCTATGGCCTGACGGCGGCAAAGAAGCGCCGGGGCGCGGGTCTGTACGAGGCGGACTCCTCCGCCATGTTCAAGCGGGCGGAGAAGAACCCCATCGTCACCCGCCTGCTGGATGACTACGGTCCAGACCGCTGCCACCAGTTGCTGCACGTCCATTACGGAGAAGAATAACCGGTGTACCGGGGGCTGTCCCGCTAAGGGACAGCCCCCGCCGGGCAAAAAATACGCCGCCGCGCATTGACAATCCGCCCGCCGGAGAGTAAAATAGCACCGTATGCCCCAGTAGCTCAGTTGTATAGAGCGACCGCCTCCTAAGGTTATGCTCTACCGGCCGCCTTACGATGAAAAGTGATTGTTACCATTTTTAATTGAATAGATGTCTCTGTAGCTCAGCAGGATAGAGCGTTCGCCTCCTAAGCGAAAGGCCGTGGGTTCGAATCCCGCCAGGGACGCCAGCAAACACGCCGAAAACCTTTGATTTATCAGGGTTTTCGGCTTTTCTTATTTCTGCGGCTTTTGTGGATTTTTTGCAAAAAACCTTGGTTTGCTAACATTTGCTAACGAGATTTGGCCTTTTGCTAAGAAAGGCGGTAAGTCAGAGGTTCGATTTTTACCAAAGGAACTTGCAAACATTTGTTAGCAGAAATTAGAGGAAGTTGCAAACAAAATCGCGAATTTGCTAACATCGCTCAAAAATGCTTTCAGAACCTTGCTAACAAAAAAAGTGTTTGGTCACTGTGCAAAGTGGTTCAAACGAAGAAAACCTCTCACAAAGTGAGAGGCGTTCTTCTGAGGGAGGGACTTTATAAAGCTTTTGCCAGCTGCTTGAGCAGTGCGGCAGTTTCGGGATTTTTAAGCAGTTCCAGTATCTTCGCTGCATCACTTTCAGTGACGGCAGTATCCGCAGTTTTAGGCTCTGTATCTTCAACAGGATCAGGAGTCTTGGATGAGTAAAATGCTTCCTCCAATCGCTGAGCGTTTATGCAGCGATCCTCGTCGATGATGTGAGAATAGACATCTGCAACCATTTTTACCTGAGCATGACCAGAGTCGCCCTGGACGGATTTCATATCGCCGCCATTGAGTTTCAGCTTGTAGGTGATGCTGGAGTGGCGGAGAGAATGGAATACAACATGAGGCAGTCCGTTTTCTTTGATAAGTTTATTGAAAGCACGGTTAATCACCTGGCTTTCCATCGGACGGCCATTGCTGGAGCAAAAGACCAGGTTATTGTCGATGTATTCGTCTCCAAACAGATCCATCAGCTCGTCGATTTCTTTTTTTCTCTCTACCAGCATATAGGCAACTGTTTTCGGCAGGTACACGCGGCGAATACTGGTTTTGGTTTTAGGCTCTTTCAGGACCAGAGCAGTATGGGTACTGGCTATGCAAGGTGGAAACTTCTTAATAACACCTTTGTCGCTCAAATCGTCCAATGCACCTCGTGTAACCCGTTGCAGCTCTTTGTTGACGAATATATAAGCTGAACCATTTTCTATGCTCTGTGGTGCAATATCAATGCAGTCCCAGGTAAGGCCCAGCATTTCGCCAATGCGTAAAGAGCAGGAAAACGCCAGATTTAAGGCAAGGGAGAGGATAGGATCATCACAGACTTCCATCGCCTTGCTCAGCGTTTCGGCAGTCCATATATCCCGTTCTTTATGTTCTTCTTTGGGAAGTGTCGCATTCAGAACAGGGTTACGGCTGATTAGTTCCCAACGCACCGCCTGATTAAAGGCACTGCGAAGTAGCTTGTGAATTTCTCTTACTGTATGCGGGGTCAGATATTCGCTTGTGGGTTTGCGGTTGTTGACGCTTACCGTTTTCACAGAGAGCAGATCGCGGTAATACTTATCCATCATCCTTGGAGTGATGTCGGATAGTAACATATCTCCGATAATAGGAGTTATGTAGTTTCTCGCCAGACCACGGCGGCTTTCATATGTTGACATTGCCCATGTATTTACACCATAGATGGACATATATTCATCGAGCAGATCGTTCAGGGTCTTTGCCGTAGGAATAAAGAAGGTTCCAGAGTCCTGCTCATACTCAATTTGCTTTTTTCGTTTTTTTGCTTCTGCATTTGTGCTGAAGGTTTCCCAACGCTGTCTGCGTTTTCCGTTTTCATCTGTGTAATCATACACCACAGAATATTTGCTTTTACGCTTCACGATAGATGCCATTTTCATTGCTCCTTTCTGAGATTTTCACATAATGAGTTTGCTTTTGATACCAGGCTTCAAAACTGCTGGTAATGATACGAATTCTTCGATCAATCAAGGTCGTCTCAAAATAGCCCCTTTTAACAAGGTCATAAGCTGTGCCAGATTTCAGCCCCAAAAGATCCGCCATTTCTGGAACTGACATCGTAGTATGCCTCCATTTCTCTCCGGGCGGTGTACCATCCACTTTTTTATAGTGGAACTGGCCGGCATACCAATCTTCAAAGCTATCCAGCATAACTCTCATTCGTCCGGCCACTTGAATTGTTTTGAAATAGTTCTTTTTAACCAACCAATAGGATTCTACTTTACCAAGCCCAAGCATTTTGCCCATCTCTGGTACAGACATACTGGTCTTTACTCTTTGTTTTTGCATGGCTTTTGCCTCCTCTATAAAGTTTTTCTTGCTATGGCCTCATTGTAAGAGAAAGCAGAAAAAAAGTTAAGGATGTCGATTTGGAGATCGGCATCCTTGACAAATCATTCATCTGCGTGATCCAGCCAGTCATCAAAGCTCTTTTTGGAAATGCGGATATGACCGCCGACTCTGACGCTGTGGAATACACCTTGTTTTACCAGATTATATGCTGTAGGACGACTGATACCCAGAATGTCCTGAATCTCATCGACCGTATAGGTTCTTTTGTCATAGCTGACAGGATTTTGTTCATTAAATCGGTTCAATTCCGCAATTCTTGCTTCAAACATAAAAACGCCTCCTTTATCCGGTAAGTGGCCTTACGGAGCCTCCATTTCCTCTGGAATATGAATATCCAAACTAACTTGCAGAGCATCATCAATCGCTCTCATTTCTTCGCGAGATACGCGCCCAATGTACGATAAAACACGCCTTTTATCAATCGTTTTAATTTGCTCCAGCAGAACAACAGATTTCAGTCCAAGCTCTGGAACGCTCTCCAGTGCATAGTGTGTGGGCAGCTCCTTTTTCTTAATCCATTTACTGGTGAGCGGAGCTACGATCAAAGTGGGGCAGAAAAAATTCCCCACATTGTTTTGAAGAACCAGGACAGGACGGGTGCCGCCTTGCTCTGATCCAAAATAAGGATTCAAATTGGCATAATATAAATCCCCACGCTTATAAATCCAATCTTCTTTCATGTTCATCCTCCTATGTTTTGAGATTTGATTATGTAAGAAGGAGGCTCTGCAAATTACAGAGTCTCCTTCAATTTAGCGCCTGTTTTATCCCTTACTTGTCCACGACACCCCAGGGATTTGGGTAATCATTAAGCCGCAGGTGGCTGGCCTGCTTCTCAGGAATTTCACCTCCACTTCGTTTGGTCTTACCCATGGCCTGCGACGGTTGTTATCACGCTCGGACTATGGCTGTAAGAGAGCTTTCCTCCTTGTTATGCCATGACCGGATGCCATCCGATGTATTCCAGCCTGATATATTTCTGATAAACCGCAAACTCATCTATACAGCAAAAATGGGTTGGCCTGTTATGTGAGTGGCAGCTCTCAGAAAATATACCGCTGATGTAGCGGCTATTACGCCCAAAGAGGATCAAACTTAATGATTCGTATATGAGGTTGTCAAGGTGCAAGTGAAAGGATTTCCCTCTCACTTGCTACTGCCACTTTTTTTAGAAATCTATAACCAACTTTTTTATTTTTTCTTCAATTTTTTTCAGACGCTTATGAGCTGCGGGCTGACTAATGCCATATCTTTTGGCTAATTGCAGTGTACTTGGCTTTTCCATGCTGTAATAATCCAAGATAAAAGAGCGTTCTTTCTGACTCAGCTGCTGCAAGGCACGGTGCAGATCGGCCATAAGAAGATTACAAATTGCTTGTTCCGCAGTATCAACAGATTCATCCACAAACAAATCTGTATCCTGATAACCTTCCTCTGTGCCGTCACGATCTCCCACATGGGAAGCTGGGAATATAGAGCGGCTTTTCTCATGTTCTTGGAGATAGCGGCTGTGGCGGTCCTCCTGCTGGTATTTTTCAAAATCTTTGCGAGAACATTCCATAATAATGCGGTCATCTTCATCACGGAACATTTTGACTGTTTCAACAAAAAAGCGCCCAGTAAAACAACCATTGCGGCGTGCCTTACTGAACGCTGAAAAACTGATTTCCTCCCATTCCTGTGGGCTGTTATTTTTCCAAATAAATACTCTCGTCATATCCTTTCCTCCGTTCAAATTTTTGGTAGTCAGCGAATTTGAACGGTGTCATGGATATTTTGCTATGTACGCCTCCCAGCGCATACCGGCCTCCTAATACCGGGCAAAGAAAAAGGCCGGAAGTGTTTTCACTTCCAGCCATGTTCCTGCCGCCATATTGCAGCAGGAATGAAAAAAGCCCGGTCAATGCCGGGCCTTATGTAGAAAAGTATCCAATTTAGCACATTCCTGCCACTATACCAAGTATAGCAGGTCGGAAGTCGGAAGGGAGTAGGGATTAGGTCGGGGATTTGTCGGGATTTAGTCGGAATTTAGTCGGGGCAGCTCCTCCAGGACTTCTGGAATAGAATATCCAAACAAGCAAACAGAAAATAAATAGATGGCTTCTCGTTTTCGGTCATAAAAGACACTGCGCTCTATATTTAGTTCTTCCAGCAATTCTTTCTCTGTACTGTTGAACCGATAGATGAATTGCTTAGTCAAAATTTCATAGTAAAGTTCTCCTCGATCTGGATACCGTTTCAGACGAAGGAGTGCGCGGTCAATAATATTGACCAGCATTTGATTTTGAACAAGGCAGCACACTTTTTCTTCAAAGGCTTGCAGTTCAATATCTGGTGCAAAATTTTCAAGATAGCAGAGGCCAGACTCTATATCTTGTTCTCCCATAATCCAAGCAGTTTCTTGTAATTCTTCTGCCCGTTCACTCAGAACCCAGACTACATCACGGTAAATCTTTAGAATCAGCTTACTTCTATGAAACGCAGCGTCGCTGTTAAGCCCCAAAGCTGTTAGCCTGCTGTTACATTTTTGGATTGTTGTACTTTCTTTTCTCATGGAATATCCCTCCTTGTTCGCAATATCGCGAACATATTAGGCGCAAAATAGCATAGAGGAGGAGAGTGAGAGAGGGCAGTGCCTCCCTCTATTCCTCCCTTTGGTTATATCAGGTTCCTGGATTTTAGACGAATCTGCATTGCTTGCTTGGAAACCTCAAAAATATTTGCCATTTCTGCAATGAGCTGTTCATCTGTCCGTCCTATTCTAAGCCGGTAAAAACATTTTTTAATCTGCGGTAAAGGCATTAGCAGAGCAGAGGCCAGAGTGTCTGCCTGACGCTCAATTATGCCATGACTTTCGTCGGAAGAAACATTTCCGTTATAAGCAGCAACATCTCCAGTACCGGAGTACAACTTCTTATGTAGTACCCAATGAGCCAGCTCATGGGCACAGGTAAAACGGAGCCGCCCTAATTTTGACGGATCACAAAGCCGTTCATCAATTAAGATTGTACCGGCTCTTACTGCAATCATTCGATACTGTCTCTGTATCTGGTCATATAAAACAACGGCACCGTCATCGAAAATTGTTTCCCCTAATATCTTGGGGTTTTTTCTTAGTGTATGAAACTCCAGGATTAGATCAAACTTTGTCTCAATAATGGTTTCGATTGGCACAGGACACGGTTGACCGGATAGCAGAGAGGGATCATATTCCATCAGGATTTTTCGCCCTACCGCTTCGATTGCTTCTGTACGGATTTGTGGAATTGACAAAGCTCTCCCCCCTATCGTTTACGCTCCTTTAGCATTTTCATAAATGTCTGCCATTCTTCATCGGTAGCGTCTACTTCTTTTGCCACACGCAAGGCTGCCCGAACAATATCTTTTTCCATGATATAGTCTGGCAAATCAGCAGATACTGTATTGCGTGATTTTGCGGCCAGATCCAAAAGCAACTCATGTTCTGATTTATCCAAATTCAGAAAGGCGGAGATGCGTTCCACAAAATCTCCATTGGGTGCAGGACGGCGGCTTTGTTCAATATCACACAGATAACCGTAAGCAATATTCAAATGCTTGGCTGTATCGCGTAAATTGAATTTGTGCGCCTTGCGTTTCTCGGCTATAAATGATCCAAAAGTTATATTGCCCACAGCATTCACCTCTCATTTGTTCGACGAACTGCGAACATCTTGCTTATATTGTATATCGAACATCTGTTCACTTCAAGGATAAAAATTTCATTTGAAAAGAGGTGTTAAAAATCAATAACACCTCTTTTGCACTATATAAATTCCTGAGCGATTTGCTGCATTTCCGTAATGCACTCTTTGGGAGAGAGAATTTTTATTTTCCCTTTGAATTTGAATATCCAGCCATAAAAAGTTCCACTGGGGTTCACTTCAATTTTGGCTGTGAAGTGTGTATCATCATACCTATCAACAGCAGCATCTTCTCCATAATGATCTATGATTACTCTCATCAATTCGTTTTCACATAGAAGGGTTACTTCCTTCGATGACTCCGATGTAAACATATCAACCATTTTATTTGTATAGGAGGCTACATCAAATCCCTCTATCGGCATAAAGCAAGTTTCAAGATTTTCTATGCTTGTTAGACGATCTACACGGAAGTGAGCAATTTTCTGATGCTTCAGAGAAAATCCAATCAAATAGTAATGGTCATTTTTCCATTCAAGCGCATAAGGATTTACGACATAATAATATCCATCATGCTTTAAGATTTTCTTTTTTTCCTGAGTGTATTCATAGTATTGGAACCGAATTTGCTGATGGTTTCCAATCGCTGTTTGGATATTATCAATGATATAGTAAACCTTTTCATTATGCGGTTTGACACGGCTGGATAAAGCAGCAAATTTTTGAAGTTGCTCTGCCTGATGTGTGCTGGTCAGACGGCATAATTTCTGTACTAGTTCCTCAGATTTCTTGGCAGAAATGATCTTCGAGGATGCTACTGCGTCTGTCAGCATTTTCAGTTCTGGATACTCAAACAGGCGGCTTCCCATAAAATATTGGTTTTGGGTACTCTTGACCACCACAATATCAATTCCTGCATCGATCAGTGCATTGGTATCCGCGTAAACAGTCTGCCGCACTGCCTGAATTCCTTTTCCATTCAGATGGGCAATGATGTCAGATACTGTGGCGGGATGGTTTTCATCGGTCTGCTCATAGAGAAACCGGAGTAATTCCAGTATCCGCATATTTGTTGAATTCTGCATACTTCACCTCCTCGATTTTTAAAATGGCCTATTTTGTATGATGTCCAGCCCCAAAGACCAGGAACAGGGCAACCGCACAGAGAAGCAGAACCATCCAATTCCGGTCTACGATCAGCTTGATCACCGCCACAAGCAGCATTCCGCCCACCAGGAGCACAACGCCGTTCATTCAACGCCCTCCCGCGGCATATTCGCCCATGTGGATGTCCAGCACCCCTCTGGGCGGCTGGATCAGGGCGTCCTCATACTGGCACTTCCACTGGATCTCCCGACACATCCGGCCATCCGCCACGCCGTCTATGGTTTCACCATCCTGAATGGGGTTATCATGTTCCAATATGTACGATGCCACATTGTAGGCGTGGTTTACCACCCAGTTGGGGTCCATGTCGTGGAAGTGGTACTGGAGGTCGGGCAGGAACAGGGTGCTCATGCCCACCGTGTCGATGAGCATATCCTCGGTGCCCTCAATGTTAAAGAAGCGGACATTGACGCCAAAGCGGATGAACCGATCCGAGCCTTCAATCTGGTGAGAACGCACATCCTCCGCCAGAAACAGTTTGCCGCAGTTCTGGAAATAGAATGCCTCACAGGTGGGGTACAGCTCCGCCAGAGCCTCCAAAAAGTCGGCATCCAGGTTGGCACGCTCCAGCGCCGGAAGCGCCGCGGCCAGCATATCGGTGGCTACCACCTGATATTTGCACTCCCGGAAGATCCGCTCCCGGTCCTCCTGGCAGTCCCACATCTGGCTCATCAGGAAGGCATCAAAGCCTTTGCCCTTGAACTTGTCGCATTTCATCACCATCAGCTGCACCGGGCATTTTCCGTCCTTGAACTCTGCAATATGCTCCTGTGCGGCAAAGCCGGCCATTTTCTTATCATAACAGAAGCATTCTGTTGATCCGATGTGCTTCTCCATTACGGCAGTCATTTTTTCTTTATCCGGCATTTCTACCGGCTCTTTGAACAGCATCTGAATGAGATAGGGACCTCCGGGTTGTGGGCCTTTTTTGTCATCCAGGTTTTGTTGGAAAAGTTGATTGCTCATTTGGCTTCCTCCTTCTTCTCCGGGAACAGTTTCCACCGAAACTCCAGCTCTTTCTGGACAAACTCTTTCGGCAGGCCGCGGGGGTTGGCGATGAGATACCATACCCGAAAGGTGCGCTTCTTCGGATCTGTTTCCTGCTGGTAGAGCTGATAGCCCGCCTCATCCTCCTGCGTCCACTGTCCTGTCTGCCGCTTGGCCTGCACAAAGGGTTCCACCACCTGGTCCAGTTCCTCTTTGGTGCGGCTTGAGGCCCAGGCGTGATCCACATCATTGGCGTGGGAGAGGTGGAACAACATCGAACCCATCCAGTTCTTTGCCTTGCACTCCGGCGTTCCGCGCAATTCTGCCTGACGGCGGTACTCCTCCATCTGCTCCGCCGTTCCGTACTGTTCCACCATCTGCTCATCCACATGGATGCACCAGCTGTAATCCTCTGGCTGGATAAAGGGGGCGCAGACCGGATGTAATGCCTCTGCTGGGTCCGTCTCAAAGCGGTCGATAAAGTCAAGGTAGTGGGCTTTGATCAGGGGCAGAAAGGTGTCCAGCAGCCCGGTGTTCAGCCGCAGGTCCTCTGTCAGCATCCGAAAGAATGAAACGCCTGTTGTCGGTTCTATTTTGAAAGAGTAGAGCCGGTCATCTCCCTGCTTTATGATACAGGTGAAGCCCACCTCCACATTTCCATGGCCGATTTCGTAGTCTATGTAGTTGTAGCGCCTCCGGTCAAACCAGATCTGATAGGTCAGCCCGTTTTTCATTTTCTTTTTGAAGTCGCCCTTTTTCAGACGCTTCCAGCCCTTTTCCTCCAGGCCCAGGCCGTTCCACAGGTAGTCCAGAAGTTCCTGAATTATATCTGCCGGCCGTTTTTGTTCCACGGTCTCCACCCCCTGACGAATTCTCTTTAATAGTCAAGCAGGATAGGCACCTGCTGCTCCTCGGCAAACCGCATGGCCCGCCAGAACATGGAGAAGGCAAACTTGGCAAGGGATTGAGTGTCATACTGGGTGTGTTCCGGGATGTCTGCCTTGCTGTACTGTCCATCTGAGTCTACGGTTCCGTCTACCGGGTATCCCTCCGTGTCTGCCCAGCCAAGGATAGTGTCCTCATCGGCCTGCCACGCCAGCTGGTTCAGCTTTTCCAGCTCCTTCCGCAGTCCGCCCAAGGTGGCGATAGCGGCGGTGTCATCGGTAGGCAAGGACCCTTGGAACAGAAAGCTGTCAGAAAGAGGGAGCCACCAGGTAGCCCCACGAAACAGGGACCACACCCGCTCCTCATCTGATGCAAGGCGGGCGACCAGAGGATGCTCCCCGAAGATCCAGTCCTTCTCCACGGTGGAAGGCACCGGTTCCTCGTATGTACGACAGGCGGCCACCAGCAGCATAGCGCCGAAGGCATCCCAATCCGGCTTGTCGGTGTAATAAGGTTTCTCATTATCTTCAAGCCAGGGAGCGTAGGGGGGCTGGCCCGGCTGAGAAATGGCGCTCAAGATCTGATCCCGCCAGTTCTCCACCGCCGCCTGGACCTCAGCCGGGGACATTTCTTCCTCGTTATCAGCAGGTTCCCCGTCCGGGGTGATGCGGTTGAAAGAGTATCCGTTTTCCTCCGCCCACTGCTGCACAACAGTTTTCCAGTTGTGAGAATAGTACCGGGTCAGCGTCCCGGCGTAGATGTCAAGTCCCATAGTAATGTCTCCTTTTCAATCAAAATCCATCCAGACCAGGTGTTTTCCGCAGTGGAGGCACTGGAACAGATAGCATTGCAGATGCCCGCCATTGACGGATTCCTGAATCATTTTCTTCTGTTCGTCATCCCACATGGGATCGTCCAACACTTCCTCGAGCACACCCAGCGCCCGCAGTTCTCTGGCACCCACATGGCCCAGGTAGGCGCAGTAGTCGCCACAGTGGGCGCGCCAGTATTCCTGCTGCCAACCGGAGTAGCCGGGAGTTCGGTGGATCAGCTCGTCCAGTCGGGCCGGGTCCTCCACGCCATCGTCCACGGAGCAATCGTCCTGGAAGCTGCCGTCATATTTCCGGGCCGCCTCGCCGCTGGAGATACACTCCGGGCACAGACACTCAATATCCTCCACAGCGTAAAATGGGCCTCTATAGAAAATATGGGTCGTCTTGCCGCAGCAGTCGCAGGCAACGCCATCCGCGGACTCCTCAAAAGCGCCGGTTTCCAGCGGATTGGGGTGATACCGGAAGCTGGGCAGGCCCAGCTGAGCCTGCCGCTCCTTCTCTTTCTGCTTTTCCTCCGGCGTTTTGGGCTTGGGGAGGGCATAATGATTGCCCCAGTTTTCCACATATTCCTTCAGCGTGCCCAGCCGCTTGAGTGTCTTTTTATCGGAACGATTTCCGATTTGGCAGAGCAGTTCGTAGGCATCCTTCTTGAAGTCCAGCAGATCATACACATCCACCAGCACTTCCTTGGCCTGCTTGTCTTCCGACTGCTCCAGTTTCTCCTTGAAGGTATAGAGAGCGCGGACACTGTCTGGATTTCCTTCTGTCTCCCGAAACTGCTTTTGTAGTTCAATATATTGCTTTAGGTATTCGTTCATGGTCACAACCTCCCATCAATCCCACCAGAAATACCAGACAGTGGACTGCCACAGGACATCTGCCAAGGAGCCAATGCTTCCATCCTCATTCTGATCCAGATCTGGGCAGAAACCATATTGCTCCACAGCCACCTCCATAGCTCTTTCCTTGGAGATCGGAGTCGGAAGTTCAAACTCCAATTCATCGTGGCTCATGGCGGCAGGGATGGCACCATGCTGCTCGAACCAGTATTTCGCCACTGCCATCAGGTCCGGCGTGTCGGGGCACTCATTCCAATTTCCAAAGGGCAGATAGGCGAAGATCTCCCAGGGGTTCTTTACCGGAATTTTAGCCAGAATGAGCGGATATGTCATTCCGGTATCATCGTTCCAATAGTTTGCGAAGCGGTCGATGGGTTCTCCGCCCTCCATCTCGCCCAGGACTTCCTCATCCCAGTCCATATCGTCATCCTCGGCTTCTTCCTTGCGCTGGCCGGTCAATTCCTCCAAAATCGCCTTTCCGTCCTTGACAGGAGCGGAGAGCATCTTCTTCCGGTACTCCTCTACCGTTTTGAGGTCAAATTCATAGAAGTCCGCATCATGCTCCGGGTCGGCGTTCATTACCAGACATTCCAACAGCGTTTCATCATCCGCCTGGATAAGTACGGGAACAAAGCCCTCCCGTACCCCCAGCCGCTGGGCGTAGCTGTATGCCGACATGATGGGGTCATCATCTGCCATGGATGGGAAATAGGTACACTCGCAGTCCAAATACTCCATGATGGCCTGAGCCACCTCGGAAGGCTCCAGCGTGTCCTCGTCGAAGTCCTGTCCCTGCCAGTTTTCAAAGCGTTCCCCGATCACCTCTGCCATAGCCTGATAGTAGTCCTCGTCAAAGGGGATGAACAGGTAGGCTTCGTCCTGGAACTCGTCGGAGTGATACCGCTCCGGGCCGAAGAAGCGGAGGGCGTTGTCGTCAACATCGGCAGGATAGTAGGGGCTGTCGCCCTCTCCGTAGTAATAGCCTGCAAAGGCACGGCCTTGCTGATTGAACAGCACAGAGAACAGACAGCCGTCCAGCTCATCCCGGATAAACTCCCGCAGATCCACGCTGGCAGGGTCGGCTTTGACCTGTTTGGCCACTTCGCTGTATTCTTTCAGGAAGTCCTCGCCCATCAGGTCGTGCTCCATGCACCAGCGCAAGTAGATGGCCATGTGGTTATAAGCATTGATGGGGTCAATAGGCAGTTCCTTCTCCTCAATGCTCTCAAGGTGATAGGAAGCGTCGTCCATCTCACCGTCAAAATTATCATTGGAAAGGGTGCCACGGGTGATCGCATTCTGGCGAGTGGGGTTTACAACAAAACTGATCCCCCTCATCTTGTTCAGCAGAGCGTCTACATCATGTTCCAGTTTATAGTCCAACTCGTCCTCATAAAGCGGAATGACCTGATAGAAGTTGACCTCCTCGCCGCCCGGCAGGGTGCAGACCTCGCCGCCCTCCTCTGTACTTTGGGGGCCGGTGAGAATGGCGGCACACAGCTTCGTATTTTCCGCAAAGTTCTCCTTGTTATCCATGGTATGTCCAAAGCCCAGCCAAGTGTCGCTGGCAATGGGCAGACGAGCTAAAACTTTCAGCAGACGGATAGGCCAGTACCACCGCTCATCCTGCATAGATTCCTGAACCAACTTCCAGTCCGCAGGCAGCGCGATAGCCAGCTCCGCCCGCTCCAGCTTGTATTCCGCCAGTTCTTCCGGCACATTCATCCGGTGAGCACCCATACCCATGGTGACCAGGGTATAATAGTCCCGCTCCTCAGTGGGCGGCACGATGCAGATATCCACATGGATGTCCGGGGAGACCAACTCGTGGAACACATTCTCGACCTTACCGAAATACTGCTCAATGTGACCCTCGACGGCCTCCATCTCCTCCTCTGTGTAGACTTCGGGATTACTGAATTCTTCCTCATCCTGTGTGTCATCATTGTCTGAGTGGTCGCAGCTGTCATCCTCTGGATCTCCCTTTATAGGCTCGTAACCGATCTTCAGGGTCATCTGTTCCTCTGGCAGAGAGACACCGGGGCTGCGGGTGATGGTGTGCTTATCGTCCGCAGAAAAACCGATGGTCTCGCCGTCTTGCAGCGTCACATCACACGCCAGCACATAGGAGGCAAGGCTTGCCAAAAAGTCCCGTAGTTCCTCCGGCTCAGCGTCGGTGTTCAACACCTCCATTTCCTCCTTGCCAAACACATCCATGCCGTAGGTGTAGCCGTTTAGGCCCCCCTCGCTCCGGTACAGACCGAACCAGACCCAGTTGAAGATGGGCAGTTCGTCCTCTTTGAGCATATCGGCAAGGCCCTCATAGAAACGGGGCTCAAACACCACGCCGCTGGTGTAGACACCGGTGGCGTATTTCTGCTTGCAGCATACTGCCATCGCCTTGGTGAACAGCTTACCGCGTTCCAGCAGTTTTTCCTCCTCGCCCAACACAGCCACCATGATATGGGCCTTGTGCGCTTTGGCCACTTCTACGGCCTCTGGCCACATATAGTTGTTTTCGGCGTTGATCTCCGCTTCATTGTCCGGGATGTGACCGTGGAAGAGTGTCACGATCAGCATCATTCCGCCGACCCGCATTACCACAGCGTCATCGCTGTTCTCATCGTCTTCGTCGCCCTCATCCGGCTCCTCATCTACGATGCCCCATTCTTCCCGCAGATCCCGAATCAACTGCTCCTTGTCCCACTCTGCTTTGGAGAGGATCACAGATCCGGCAAAGGAGCCCTTACGGTCAGTTTCCTCCTCGTCGGCGTCATCCTCAAGATCCTCTACATCTTCATCCGGATCATAGAGGGATTCATGCTCCAGTCCGCGGATAAATTCCTCAAAGCTGTCTGCCAGATGGGTAATCTTGTAGTCGTTTTCCTGATCCACATGGACTACCGCAGGCTCTCCCTGGGGGCCGCAGGCACGGTAGTCCAGGAAGATCATATCATGTCCGGCGCTGGGGCAGTCGCAGATGGCCACACCGATGGCAGGATACTCCCACTCATCGATCATAAACTGGCTGCCCAGCTCTCCGCAGAGGGAGCAGCTCTTTTCTCGCCCGATGCCGAAAATGCCGGTGATGGCCACATGATCCTCTGCCCAGCAGGTAGGCTCATCGCAAGGATAGCAGGTATTCACCGGAATGCCGCCGTTGTGCTGCTTCATCAGCCAGATGTAGGCGGCGGGCAGCTTGTAGCCCAGTTCCTCCTCCACGCTGGCAATCAGCTCATCGGAAGGCGGATCACTGACATATTCTTTCAGTGCATACCAATTATCATCCCAGAAGTTGGTGAGGTCGAAACCCTCAAAGGGGGTATCACCGGGCACGAATTTGGCCTTCTTCTTCCGTCTGCGCTGGCGTTTCCGAATTTCCGCCTTACACTCCTGAATCACCGCCGGGGCATTTTCGTCCTCCGGGTCCAGTTCCGCCCACCGCTGAGCGTAGGGGATGGCCTTTTCCTCCTGACCATAGAGATACTGATAGCCATAGGCCATCCGCATATTCCACTCCGCCTTGTCCTGGCCTTCCTCCCGGACGGACTCCAGCACCTCAATGGCCCTCAGAAGGGCTTTGTCTCCCTTGGATTTCAAAGTACCTTCGTCATGGTCCCCGATGATGGCGTAGTTCTCCAGTGCACGGGCCAGGGCGTAGGCGGTGAGGTAGTTCCTCCAGTTCTCCGGGATGGCATTCAGTGCCTGGATACAGCGGGTGTACTCGTCTTCGTCGTTCCACTGCTCCAGCTGAGCGAAGAATGCTTCGGCGTTCTGTTGGGTATAAGGAATATAGTCCATGCCCGTAAGCGTTTCATTCAACTCGTCATCCTGATTCTTAGTTTCTGGCCCATCATCTTGTTGCTTTAGGGGTACAGAACCTGCTTCACGGCGGAAGGTGTGGAAGATGGCCCATGGGATGTCCGTGCCTTCAAAGAACTCTTTCGCCATGTTCAGCGCCTCTTGGATGTCCCAGGCGATGAAGTCCACATAGCCACAGTAGAGGCCGGTAGCCCCGCCGGTGAGAGTGAGCACTTCCGAACCATCCCCGCCGGTGAGCACTTCCTCCAGTTTGTCCCGGAAGTCGAAAATTTTCTGACTGCCTTCCTCCTCCCGCAGGGTATCCAGGGGATAGCAGAAGAAGCCCGCCACCGCGCCGTCGGCATGGAGATCGTCCATAAAATCATTGTCGGCATTCAGATAGCCGTTGATGAGCGGCACACAGCAGGTGGAACCGGCCATTACATCCAGCCGCCAATCGGCGTCCGGGTCCTGTTTGGGTTCCATTTTGTAACCAAGGTAGCTCTCCAGATAGGCTTCCGGGTCGGTGGAGAGCTCCAGGCCCTGCTCCCGCAGTTTGTCGGGCAGCTGGGACAGGAGGAAGGACGGCTCTGCCTTGGGTTCCTCCAGCACATCAAAGCTGTCTATGTATCTCATGTGGGGGATCTCGCCCAGCACCTGATCGGTGAGAGTGGTGAGCATCCACCAGGCCCGGCCTTCCTCCTCCCGGAGCATAGGCAGCAGTTTTTCACAGTACGCGGAGATGGCGAAGCTGTTTTCGCCCTGCTCCTCCAGCCAGATCTGCACATCCTCCCCGGAGATGTCCCAGCCATCGTCGGTGCGCAGTCCGATGTTCTGGAGGGGCTGACGGCCTACCAGGATGTTCCAGTGCTCCAGCACCTCCTTGGGGGCGTGCTTCTGGAAATAGACCAGCTCAAACAATTTGACCTTATCCCCCTCCGGGGTGAGGATCAGCTCATGCTTTTCGCCATTGAACCCCCATCTCGAAAGAGATCTCATCAAAGACCAGATTCAGGGTTTCCTGCATTTGGGCCACGAGTTCGGCACCGCGGGTGTGATCTTTGTCCTCATCCATCATCTGGCGCAATTCTGCTTCCATCTCGGCAAAGGTTTCCCACCAGTACTCTGTCCGCTCCCGGAAGCACTCCCAGAACTGCGGCAGAGAAATACCCTTCTTGCACCGTTCGATAAACTCTTTGGTGTCATCGTCACCAGGGCGGGCTTCCAATGCCTTTTCAAAATATCGCAGAGCCCGGCCCTCCTGATCCAGATAAAAGTAGGAGTAACCCATGCGGAAGTTCCAGTAATAGTCGTCCTCGAAGTATTCCTCATGGGGCTTTAGCAGAGCGAGGGCCTTTTTGAGCATTTCTTTGCAAGTTGGCTTATGTGGGTCTGCCAGATTGTTATAGGCACGGGCTAACTCGCTGTCCATCTCAGGGGTACGCTCCTCGGCGGGGATGGCCTCCAGCGCATCAATAATTTTATGTTGTTTGCTCTCCTCATGCCACTTCTGGCACTGCTTCAAAATATCCATATCCGGGTCCTCCTCGTCCTCGTCCGGTTTCCAGTTTTTGATCTGCTGGAACACGCCGTTCTCATCCCGCTCAAAGGCGCAGGGGGCGGGGGTGTTCAGCAGAGGAATGATGTCGGGATCGTCGTTGCAGATCGTATTCAGTTTGTAGATCCCGGCGTTGTTGGGATCGTCCATGTACGCCTCACTCTCGTCACCAGCGGTGAAGCGCCAGCCACTGTCCCAGCCGCCGTCCGGCTTCTCCCGGTAACAGTAGCCGACCTTGTAGCCCTCCACCGTGATACGGTTGGTGGCGATACAGCCATCGGCACCCTCCCAGTCAGGGAGCAGATGTTTTACATCTTCCGCCTTTACATGGTAGTTCCGATTACGGCCGGAGGCTTCGTACAGCTCTTTCCGCAGCATCTCCACCTGATAAGCCATATCTGTGATCTCATCCTCGCCCATCATCTCGCTGATGTCGTATTCCAGCGGGTTCTGGGCAAAATCCGCCAGGGACTTGTTCATTGCGTCGTGTTCCTCCGGCGTGGCGGTGATGCGGATACGGCGGGAGGGGGTGTTGTACTCGTCCAGATCTTGGAGGTTCACACTGCCGCTGACGCTGCACTCCAGCAGGATGGCGGCCAGGTCGGTGACCACATCAATGGCGAAGTGGAAGTCCATTTCCACGCCATCGGAATGTGTAAACTCCAGGTACTCCACGGTTTGGCGAAAGTCCCAGTTCTGCTTGTCCAGACCGATCTTGGCGAAAATCTCGCTGAGGGGGATCTCCTCCTTTTTCTGATCCTCTAAAAATGCCACAAGGTTCAGACTGTCATCGGAACCGCCAATAAAGTTGCCCCAGTATTTTTTGATATACATTTGTCGCGCCTCCTGTTCTGAATCCAGTCGATCAATGAGCTGATTCAAGTGTTCCAACCACGCAGGAGCGATCTCACCGCTGTCCTCGTTCTTCCAAAGATCCACAATCTCACGGATGCCGTCCTCGTCCGGCACCTCATTTTTGATGTCGGTGAGCTGCCGCAGCAGGAAAGCAAGGGCTTCTTTGGATGCTGTGAAACCGGTGACTTTATCCCATATAGCTTCTTCATGATCGTAGTCCAGCTTGCCGTTATCCTTCCATTGGAAATACAGCTCCGCCAGAGCCATCGCAGTATTGTCAAAGAGGAAGTCGATTTGTGAGAAGTCAGATCCCAGCATGACTTCCTCTTTCATCAGTTCGATCATCTCGCCCAGATCCATTACCGGATGCTCCGGTACATATTCATTTTTGAGGATGTCCAGTACATCCAGCCCTTCGTCACGCTCTAATGCTTTTATGCCCCATGCTCCCATGTCGGCACCTCTCTTTCTTTATTTCGTATCAAGCTTCTATTGTCAATCATAGTTCTCCAGACGAATGATAGGCCGATAAAAGTCATAATCTCCGTTTAGTTCATTGTCCTCCTGCACTTCCGGCTTACAGTGGGGCGAACAGGGTAGGAAACCGAGAAATGGGCCCAGCCCACCGCAGATATTGCATCCGCCGTCACCGCCGCAGGTGGTAAGTCTATCAGCCTGCACCACTTCCCGCATATAGGGATCGTAGGCGATGGACAGGCCGAAGAAGTTGGGTTCCTCCATGTCATAGGGCCGGTTCTCATCCTCATCCATGTCCTCAAACCAGTGCAGACGCATGGAGTAGTCTAACCCATCTCCCCATGGGAACAGGGTCCGACACCCTCCGCCGCACAGGTAGGCCCACTCGTCCGCCGTAGGCAGCGAGAGCCCCTGCTTTTCCAGCCCAGCAAGGAGTTCATCGTAATCAGTGCGGTTATAGATACAGATCTGAAAGCCCTTTTCCGTCCGTTCTATGCGGGCCGACTGATGCAAGGTAAGACTGCTGCTGTCACTCCAGGCAAAATCACGGAATTCCTTCAGCCAGTCAGGGTGGGCAGTCAGCCTGGGATCGTCCATCTTGACCGGCTCCCAGCAGAGTTCCTCCAGCTCCCGGCCCACCAACATGGGGCCAATGGCCGCCCGCCGAACAGGAGCCATGCTTTCCCGAATCATCTCCTCCGGGTCCTGCTCCAACTCCCATTCCCGGAACAGATACTCCAATTCCTCCCGGCTCTCCTGATTCAGTCCCACGGCAAACTGCTCCCAGCCCAGGGTGACGGTATCGCCGGGGACAAAGACGAACTCCCGACCATCTTTCTTGAAGATGCCGGTGGTGCAGCTCTGGCCCCAGCGGTCAAAAGTATGTAGACCGAGAAAGGTCATATCATAACGGGCAGCCAGGCTTTCCATCAGTGTCTGCTTCTCGGTTGTATCCATTTGATTGAATTGGGGACGGGACAGTTTTTCGTTCATAGTAAGTTCTCCTTCAATCCTTTTTGCGTGTTCCAGCAGATAGCGCCGGCCATCCTGCTTGGCCTGCTCCAAGTATTGAGGAAGCAGGTCGGAATGGATGGCATCCAGTGAGACCAGAACGGCGATCCGCTGGTATTCCTGTAATTCGAGGGAATAACAGTTCCGCTCCCAGAACAGCGGAGCGAACTGCTCCACACAGTCAGGACGCAGAGCGGGCATCGCCAAAAGCGCCCGACGGCTCACATATTCATTGGTGTCCTTTGCGAAGTCCAGGATCATGTCTTTGACTTCCTGGCTGCATGGACATTCCGGCAGATAGGCGGCAAACTGCCACTTGGCCTCATTCTCATTGGAGGCTGCGGCCCTGCGGCAGAGGCACTCAAACCATTGTGGATGGGAAGTGGTCTCCTGTATAAATCCCTCCGCTTCGTTGGCCCTGGCAATTAAATAGACCATCTCATCCAGCAGAATGCTGTCTGCCATTTCTGCATTCATTTGGGTCAACACATGGCAAAAGGCATCAAATATATCATTCCACGCAGGGTAATCGATCTCCCACGCACCGCCAATCTCCTCGGTGGTTTTTCCGGGATAAGTGATTTCCTGCCACTGATGAAATTTTCCTGCCTGCTCCAGCAGGCACTCCCTGATGGCCTTTGCCATACGCTTACCTCACAATTCTTTGCACAGGTTTCCCAGTTCCAATGCCTGTTCCACAAGGTCCAGGAGCAGGCTGGAAAAATTCTCGGCAATCTCCTCCAGATCGGCATAGTCACAGTTATAGCCCCGGACTCTGCCGCTTTCCAAGTCGATAAATACGATACTCCCGTCACCCAATCCTCCGATTGGAAAGGCGGGGCCGTGGTCATATTCGCTCATGTAATCCTCATAAGCCTCTTGAAAAATCGGGTAGGCTTCTTCCAACTCTTTCAGTGTGAAGATCCACGGCTCCGCCAAATAGCAGCCGCCGAAGTTCAAAAGTAGCCAGCGGTACTCTGCGGGGATGGGAGTATACCTGTTTTCAAATCGTTTCACAGCATCCTCCGGTTCTGGGCAGGTACCCTTTGTGAAGGGGCTTACTTTATAAGCAGTTTGAATTTTACTGCGGTTTTTTTCCAAATTCATGTCATGCATTGTATTTCCCTCACAGAGCATCCAGGTTTTCCTGTAAATCGCCCTGCATCAAGTGCTGGGCAATGGCTTGGTTCAGTGGCTTATGGGGGTGATAGGCTGCCTGCTCTACATCGTGCAGGCACTCCTCCATCAATGCCTCCGGAGAAATGCCTTCCCGTTTGCCATAAAGATGGCCGAAGGCATAGCACACGGACTTGAGAAAGCCGAAAATATAGTCATGATTTCCACGCATACCGGGTAGGTCGTTGAAGGAACCCATGCCTCCGTATGCCCGAAGGTGGTGGGCGACCTCACGGCGCTGGGTCCAATCCTCAATATCCCGTTCCAGCCAGTCGATCCAGTTTTGGAATTCTGGATGGTCTGCCAGAAGGATGGAGCGCAGACAGGTCAGAGCTTCGGTATAAATATCTGTCTGTTTCATCAGAACCCTCCTGATTCTTTTAATGCTCCATCATAAGTGTGGTTTTCCCAGATGGCCTCAAATTCCGCTTTCTCTATGACGCAGGCGTGGAATTCCTCGCCCCAGACATGGGTATTCAATTCCTCCATGGTGGGGATGGGCGCGATTTCAATAGCTCCATCGTAAAGGTCGGGTATGTTGTGGGTGCGGCCATCTGCAAAGATGTCAATGGAGCGGAGAGCCAGCCGCTCATTTCCTGTATCCACTTCATAGAGGATCACCGACGGTTCTCCCTCCGGTGCGCCCTCCCAAAAGAGTTTGATGTACTCGATCATTCCATTTCCCTCATTTGAACCAATGCCACCCCGTCATGGTGCCGGTTACCTCATCTATCTGTACCGCAATATCATAATTGCCGCGACAGCCCAGCAAAGCTGTAGGATGGTCGTTTTCCAGAATCAAATCATAAAACTCAACCGCTATGTCTTGGAATTCCTTCGGAATCTCCAGTGCAGAGAAGAAATCCACTGATTGAGCATTTTGGAAAAATTCAATGGCTGTTTTCTTGCATTTTACTATAATCCCTGTTTGAGCGGTCAACTCTTTCATGCTTTCGCAACCTCGCTCATGTTCAGATACATCCCCATCGTTTTTTCATTGTCACAGGCCGCCCGGATCATTTTGGACAGCAGCATCAAATCATCGATGTATTGGGAGTACACGCAGAACACATCTTCGTCGGAGTCGAAGTGAAACAGATCCACGCCGCTGTTGTTTTCCTCGAACTCCTGGATCACGCCCCGGGCAAGCCGCTCCCAGTCCTCGCTGCTGCCGATCAGTCCCAGCCGTCGGAATTCCTCTGTCCGGAATCCGTCACTGATTTTCAGCAGAAGGGAGATCGCATAGGGGTGGTGGGGAATGAGAAAGAATGGCGCGATCTGCTCCGGCTTCGCCCAAATTTTGAAGGGCGGGCGCGGGTCAGGTATCCAGGGCAAGATTTCCCATTCGTCCTCCGGTCGGTTTCCGTATTGGCAAAGGTCTTTCATAGTGTTCTCCTTTGTTCTGTCACATTTTTAATCCTGCTCTCGATAACTGGCTTCAATGTCGATGAAGCGCACATACACGGCGCAGACTTCGCCCTTTGCGTCATAGCCGAAGTAGACGGGATAGTAACCGTCACCCCAGCCAGAGGAGAAGATGGGCAGGTTGCAGTCCGTGTCCGGCACTGTCCAGTTGAGCCAGTCGCCGCAGTCTCCCTGATATTTGGGGTGGGCTTTGGCGTTTTCCTCCAGGAGATCGCAGAACAGGTCGTTGTAGGGGTCGATGTCCGGGTCTTCTTCCAAACGCTTGGCCCAGTAGGTCCTGAAGGCCGCCTGGGTCTGGATGTCCGCAATACAGCCCATTCCGGCGTCTACGCCGAAACCGAAGTAGTCGTCATCTCCCAGCGCCGCGTCCAGATTCTCGTTGCCCACCATACCCAGCTCATATCGGACAGGCTTTTCCTGAGAAACCTCCATCTTGACGCAGGCGTAGCGGTCGCCGTATTGTTCGCTGGGCACCACGCAGATTTTCACGGGATAAGTTCCGGCGGGGATCGTTTGAAGGAAGGGCAGAGTGTCCTCCAGCTCCACCAGCGGATCACAGGCGAAGATCTGCCCGGTAGGGAAATGGACGGCACCGATGTCCAGTACATCCACCGCCATGTTCCCAATCACTTTCTCTGTGAAATGGGCCTCCAAGTCATCTTTACAGGTCAGTTTGTCCTTGATTGCTTCGTATTTGTTCAGCCATTCAGTTGTAGGCATATCAGTTTCCTCCTGTTGATTCAGTTTCTTGATGTACACACTCTTTGAGCCGTCCCAGTAGCAGTTCACACACCGGCCATCCTGAAAATGATGGTCACAATTCGGGTAGCCATAGAGAATATGGGCACATTCCGGGCACAGCCCCATCATCTGTGAGGAGCCTTTGAAAAACAGGCTGCCGCACTCATCACAAAGGGCCAGTTCTTTTTCTGCCATAGGGCTCACCAGTCCCGTTCCCGGATGGCCTCCTCGGTGTCAATAGGAATGTTGAACCACTCCAGAATGTAGGCCACGGTTGCCGCGATACATTCCCGTGCCACCGTTTCGATCTCGCTGTCGTGCTCGTCAAACTCCTCCTGGAGATCATTGATGCCGCAGACCGCCTCGTCCAGCGTTTCCTGCACCACTTCGGTGTCGGTTTCGCCACTCTCCAACAGGTCGATGACCTTCTGAAGCTCGTCTTTTACCTTGTCCACCAGAAAAGTGGGATAGTAATTGTCCTGATACATCTCGTCCAGCAGTTTGTAATTCGGGTCAAATGCTTTCATAGGGATTGCTCCTTTCTTCGTGCTTGGCAGTCATGCTCAACTCGATCTCGTCGTCGCTGTAAACTAAGTAGAGGCCATGAGGGGCCTTTCTATCGAAATGCAGTTCAATGTCATGATATTTGAGGATCAAAGGTTTCCCGTCGCTTCTCATGGTGGAAACGGCATCAGGATTCCCGAAGATTTCTATGACCTCATCCTGCGATATTCCGAATTTCAGCGGTGAAATGTCCCACGGATTCTGCAATATTTGATTGCGCCAAATCGTAAAGTCCTGTTTCATATTTTTAATAGCACTGGAGGATCAGCCAGATCCGGTCAAAGCGGCGGGCTGCCAGATCCTCTTTGGTGATATAGAAATAGATGTGCCCGCAGTCTCCGAACATCAACTCGAAGTCACCCTGCTCCACGGTATCCAGCTGGAACAGCAGCATCCAGCGGTCACGGGCCGTTTCTTCCGCCTGTTGGCGGATATCCTTCGGGATTCTATTCCAGTTTTCGGGATTCCCCAGGCGATAGCCCTGGGATACCAGGTCGCACTCGTCGAACATACTGGTCTGGATCACATCGGGCCAGCCCAGCAGCTGGGAGCGATCATCTGGGTTCTCGGGGTCCTCGCCAGTCAGTTCATCCAAAGCATCGTTGAAAGCGTCGTCATCCTTTTCATCCGGGAACACCTCGCTGAAGTCCTCCCAGGAAGGATAGGAACATTTCGATTCCATCCTGATCTTGACCATTGGGAACTTGAAGTCTTCCTCTATATCTGCCGGAAAGTCAGCGGCGGACAGCGCGGACATGTCCTCGAACCAGTAGACGCGGGCACAGCCCTGATCCTTGGGGTCATAGCCCCAGCACTGGGTGTCCGTTTCATAGAAGAAGGAGAGCAGGCCGTGATCGGGCAGAAGATGCTCTTTGTCAAACTGGGCCAGCTCCTCACAGTTGAACTGCGCCAGGAAAGTGAGGGGACGATCCTTCACCACATGGTCATAGCTCTCGCCCTCATAGGTGGGCCAAACGAAGTCCGGCGGCACATCCGGCTTTCCGCCGAAGCGGGTGGCGCCCAGCTTATATTTTTCTTTCTTAGCAATTTTCAACACAATGCTGTTTTTGCCCAACAACTCCAGTTTTTCTTTCATATTCATAACATTTTCTCCTTATTGTTTCGTCATATCTTCCCATCCAGTGCCTCAACCGTTTTCATGGCAGCGGAATCAAATTTACACTGCCGCAGTTCCCGTTCGATCAGGGCAAACACATCGGGGAAGCACTCGATCTCGTCCTGATACTCATATTTCGCATACAATTTCCCGTACTCGGAGATCCAAACCTCCGCCGGGTAGTAGTAGCCGATATGACCGATGGGCTGGCATTTTTCGCCGGCAGCCTGTTCGATCTCTGCCAGTTCACAGCCGGACATATCCCGAAAATAGGCTTCTTCCAAATGGTTTTTGATCCCATTGACCAGGTAAGGAAACAGAGCAAACTCAAAGTCAGCCGCCCAGTTCAGTTTTTTCTGCTCCAGGTACCACTCACAGCACAGGCCGAAATACTTGCGGTAAAACCGCTGGGTGGTCTTCATCATCGGGACGCCATGATCGGCGTAATACTGCTCCGCAATGGAAATATCCACACTGCGGCCTTCGTACCATCCGGCGTACTCCATCAGCTGCTTGACCTTGCTTTTCAGGTCGCCAGAGATAGGGATGCGTTCTTTGATCATGTTGGTTACCTCCATTACAAGATTTCAGACATTTACAACTCTGCTGCAAATTCATAAGAAACCGCAATGATGTTATAAACATCATCGTATGTAAACAGCCGGTAGTGTTGATAGATGCCTTTGTTAAAGTCCTCCCGCACCGGCAAAGACTTCAGCCAGGTGCTGTCCTCGATCAAATCAAAGGAGCTACGGTTCAGATGCCCCGTTTCAGCCAGATTTTCATAGGTGTCCAATTCACAGGCAAAATAGGCCAGTACCCGCCGGAAGGTGAGTGTGTAGGGAAACCAGTCTTTTTCGTCCCTGTGCTGAGAAATCAGATGGCCATTGATGTCCCCTATAAAGGTCAGATTGTTCAGATCATCCTGTTTCACCTGATCCAGATAGATGCAGTCCCGTCCCTTCAAAACACCTAAACAGGTATTAACAGCAGTCGCTTTTTCCATAGACAACTCTTACCCCCTCAATGTTGGCAGCTTTGAGATGGGTGATGTAAGTTCTGTTTTCTTCTGTCATAGCTTTACTCCTTATTCCTCAAACTCGCCCTCGATCATTCCGTTCAAATACCGGCCAGGGTCTGCGATGAAGTCGTCCCATTTAGCCAGAGGGTGGAACTCCTCGTGCTCGATGTCCAGATACCACAGCTTTTTGTCCCTGGGGCTCCACAGCAGCAGATAGTCGCTGTAGTTGTCCATCTGCACCATCAGGGAGAGCAGCTTCTTCCGTTTCCAGGTCATCTCCTGCACATCCATGAAGGAGTAGAGCTCCGCCCACTTCACCCATTCCTGATCCGGGAACTCCAGCCGCAGGGGGCCGGTCTTCAAGTATTCCACCAGCTTGGCAGGCAGCTTGTAGGGCATAAGCTGCCGGAGCTTCTCCTGCTCGTTGTGCCATTCCGCCGGTTCCAAGGCTTTCAGGTAGTCGGCCAGCTCCTGATTCTTGTTCTGCACCGCCACGGTGTAAGGCCGGTCGCCGTATTTGTCAGCAATGGTGATGTCGGCTCCTTGCTCAATGAGCCAGCGCACCATGGGGAGATTCTTATGCCGAGCCGCTTCGGTGACAGCGGTGGGGGCGTTCGGAAACACCATGTCTGGCTTGTGGTAATTGATGTCTGCCCCTTTTTCCAGAAGCAGTCGGGCAAGTTTGGTGTTGCCCTCGGACACAGCGGCCCGGAATGCCTCGCCGCCAAACTTGTCCACTGTGATCCCAGCCTGTTCCAGCACCTGGATATTCTCCGCTCGCTTGCCCCAGCGCACTTCCTGGAAGGCCCGCTCTTTCTGCTTCGGGCTGAGTTTTGCGGCCTGTCCAGCAAAGAGCGCCACCACCTCCGGCCCACAACAGCGGGCGGCGGTGAGCAGCAGGGGCTGTTCCTCTGCCAGACCGGGATCAGCTCCATGCTCCAGCAGGAAGTGGATCATGGGCACATCGTTCCGAAAAACCGCGATCTCCAATGGCATCAGCTTGATGTATTCGCTGAGTTGGATGGGAGCACCCAGATCCAGACCGCCTTGGAGCAGCGCCTCCAGTTTGGGAATATCGTGTTCATAAATAGCGACAGCCGTCTCTGGGAGGGTCTCCCAGCGGCCAATATATGCAATTTGGTACATAAGGCACCTACTTTCGTTGTTGTTTCACTTTATAGGGAACGGTCCGGCCCAGCACCCGGCCTTTGCCAACGGCATTGGCTCCCTCATAGATCAAAAATTCCGCATTGTTTTCCAGCGGAGCATAGTCAATGGTATCTGGATAGAGGGGCTGGGCATTTCCAAAAGCCGGTTCACCAAATGCACAACGCTCCGTTCCATCCAGAAAGCACACACCCAGATATTCCGTGGTTCCGGTGACCGCAAAATGGGGACAATATTTTCCACTGACCAGGCTGGGAGGTGTTTTTCGTTTGCCACTCCAGAAAATGACCTCCACATGGAGAACCGCCCAGTTTTCATCTGTTCCAATCATGCTGTATCACCTCTATCCCACAATGGTAGTCTCCTTGATGGCCAGATTGTCGTAATCCATGACGATCAGCTTCCCGGCGGCCTCTGGGGTACACATGAACCAGGTGCTCACGCCCCAGGCGTCCGTCCTTGTAACGGTGAAAAAGTCGGTTTGGACGGGAGTCGGATTTCTTGCGTCAAGATAGTGGTCGGAGTAGAGATACACCAGATCCACCTCCCGCTCCGGCAGCCACTTGGCCCGGCGCGCACGCGGTTTACCATTTTTCAGAGTCTTTTCCCTGGGGTTCTCAAACCACGCCAGTTCCTTGATCTTCAGACCGGTGAAGGTATCCATCAGCCGCTGGGCAATCTCCCGGTGGGTAAATACTCCACAGTCCCAGGAGCCCATCAGCCATGTCTGTATAAAGTCGCCCACCTTGCTGCCAGGAGCAGGCGGCCCGTAGACGCTCTCATCCGCCCACATGACCTCCATCTTTTCACATTGATCTGGCCGAGGACAGGACTGCTTGTTGCCATAGCGGTACATAATATTTACATAGCCATAGTCTTCGCCGGTTCGGTCATGACCGATGGCTTCTATTTTATAAGCAGTGATTGACATTGCAGTTCCACCTCCTGAGCCAGCACAAAACTCATGCCAATTCCGCGTCCAAAATCTGGACTTGTATTCCTTTCTCATTCACATAGTAAAGCGCAATGTAGTCGATACCGTCCCGCTTGACCTGTTCCCACAGCATCCGTTCACCGTTGAGCAGTTCCACGGTATCCGCTTCATCCGGTTCGAAGTCCTCTTTTTCGTCCTCATAGTCGATACTGTAACCCAGCTCCAGCACCAGCTTGGAAGCAGGGATTTCGTACCGTTTGAGGGGACGATCCTCCAGTTCGGCTGGATTATATTCATCGCAGAACATATTGTCATAGCCATGTCGCCCGCCGTCGAAGATGACGAACTCCTCGCCGCTCTCCGGGTCACGGGCTGCCACCAGTCCGGGAGCCGCATCGCCATCTACAATATAGGATTGGGGTTCTCCCTTTACTGTGAGCAGATCTCCGTAATACCAAACCTCCAGCAGTTCATTGCCAGTGGTAGAACACAATGTCACGGTGGACAGGCGTTTCTGCGCCCACTCCTTCACATGGCCGGTGAGCCAGGTGGGATATTTCTCAGTCATCATAATCTTTCTCCTTCTATTTCAATTTCAGCACAAATCCCCAGATACTCACTACAATCAGAAGAACGCCCAGCAGGAAGAAAACCACACGCCGGTATCCTCTGCTGTGGCGGTGGGCATCCCGCGTACCAGTGGGGTCGCAGAGCCAGTTCCAGTTGCGGATCGCCCCAATTAAAATCACGGCTCCGATGAGCACCGAAGCAATGTACCAATGCTCTTGCAAAAATGCTGTGATCTGTTCGCTGTTCATTTAGGTTTCCTCCTCGCCTTCGTCGTCGCGTATCACCTCATACCACGCTCCATCTTCTCCACGCATCTGCATGGTACCATAGGGCAGGTTCAGGAGCGGGATAATGTCTGGATCGATGCGGCAGATGTCCCGAATATCATAGAAGCCGCAGTGTGACTCGTAGTATTCATCCCCTTCACCGTACACATCGCCCTCGTCCCCGGAGTAGAAGGCCCAACCGCTCTCCCAACCCATATCCTCACGCTCAGGGAACAGCCGGTCCATAATCTGCACCTTGCACCCATCCTGGGCGACGCGGTCGGAAGCGTAGCAGAACAGGGGACCGTCCCAGTCAGGAATGACAGCCGGTTTTCCTTCCGCTGCCCGCGCCACCCGCTCCTCGGGGTCATCTACAAATTCCGCTTCCAGATACTGCTGAAACCGCTCATCCAGCAGATGCTCCACACTCTGACGGTTCTTTTCGGTATATGGAAGAAGCAGGTAGGCCGCTTCTTCTTCCGTAGAGCTGTTCCAGACGCGGTCTTTGAGCCCAGCCAAGACGATATTCCGGCAGTCCCGGCGGTAGATATAGGGGTTAGAGCGGTTGTCCTGGGCGTACCACTGGGCAAAGCCTGAGCCTCTCCGGTCAAAGAACTGAGTAGACATTTTCCCATCCAGCTTGTCCAGGATGAACACCCGCAGATCCGGCCCCTTTCCGGCCCGGACCGCCTCCACTATCTCCCGATACTGGGAGAGGAACGGGTTACTCATCTGGCCCCGTTTGATAGCCCACCCCAGATAGAAAGCCATCAGATTGCAGGCGTCCAATTCGTCCACTGGCAGGTGAAGCTCCTGGATCTTCTTGATCTGGTCTGCGGCGTTGTCCATCTCCGCTGGGTCGTAGCTGATTTTCTCTCGGTCGGTGACCACATTCAGCCGGTGTGGATTGATGACCTCCAGGCTCTCGTCTGGGCAGAGGTCCAGCAGGGAATCCGAGCCGTGCTCCAACTTGTATTGGATCTCCTCCCGATAGAGGGGGATCACCTGATAGAAGTTGACTTCGTCCCCGTCCGGTAGGCGGCAGAAAAAGGAGTCCGTCCCAAACACACCGGGATAGAGCAGGATCTCACCCCGCAGCTCCGTGTTCTCCGCGAAGGGGATGCCATCCTCACCCTCATCCAGTGTAGTCCTGGATTCCAGCCCTACCTCCGGGTCCTCCATGGCGAAGTGGGCGGTGGCCAGCATCATCCGGATGGGCCAGCTCCACCGCTCCTCCCGGCAGTCCGCCTTTGTCAGCTTCCAGTCTCGGGGCAGATTGATGAGTAGCTCCGCCCGTTCCAGTTTTTCCTCCCGACGCTCCTCCGAGAAATCCATCCGATGCCGGCTCAGACCCACAGTGACCAGGGTGTAGTAGTCATGTTCCGGTCGAGGCAGGATGACGGCGATCTCCAGAGGGTGATCCGGATCGCTGTCGTCCGTGAGGAGTTGGGTATAGACACCGAAATACTGGTCGATATGTACTTTCACATGGCCGAGGATGTCATCGTCGGCAGGGGGGATGGTCTCCCACCGGATGATCTCCTCCCGCTCTTTCCAATCCAGTTCCAAGGAATTTTCCTCCTCCAGATATTTCTCACAATCCCGCACCAGCTCTTGGGCATCCGGGTCATCCGGGGCCAGGGACAGCCAGCATTTTGCGTATTCATAAGCGGTGGTTGCGGAGCCGTATGCCATCAGGCAGGAGTAGCCCATCCGGGCGTTCCAGTAGGGATCGTTCTCACCCTGGGTGCGGACGGACTCCAGCAGCTCAATGGCGTGTCGGATGAGATCCCCGTCCACTTCACCGTCGGTCCCATGCTCTCCATGATCTCCCAGAGCCGCCAGATTGCTGTAAGCCCGACTCAGCTTGACGGTCAGCAAATAGCCCCGCTCCTGTTCCGGGATAGCCTCGATGGCCTCAATACATCGTGAGAACTCGTCCGCATCATTCCACTTCTCAATCTGCTCCAGCAGTTTTGTTTCTTCTGTCTGATTCATCGTTTCACCGCCTTTTCTGTGTCATCCTTTGCCTTTTTTGAAGTGTCCGCTGCCTCGCCAGGTGTTGACCACACAGGTGAAGATCTGACCACAGTGCTTGCACCGGATCATGTGGGCCATAATCTCATCCGCCCAGCCATCCTCTGTCTTTACCTTCTCCAGCGGGCAGGTGGATTCCTCTTGCATCAGTTCAAATTCCCCCTCCGACACCAACTGCTGAATGTAAGCAATACAGGCCAGATAGTCCTTTGGGGCGTCAAATTTTCTCCATGTTTGAATGTTTCGGCAGTGCTCGCACATACAGAGCCCTCCTTACGCAAATACCTGCTGATATTTCTCTTTCAGTTCCTTCGGTGCTGTCTTGATGACCTTGCTACCACCATTTTCGGAATTCTTTCCCCAGATGGCCCAGAGCAGGCTCTGCCAAGCGATGGCACGGAATTTCGGGTCTTTGTTTTCTTCCGGCAGGAGATAAGCGGAAAAGCGGCGCTTGACTGTCAGCAGCGCATCCAGGCTTTCCGCATTGGCAATCAGGCTGCGAAATTCCTTGGCAGGCTCCAACCACTGCATAGACAATGCGCCCCGCACCAATACCCCCAGCGTCCATGGTTGAAAACCAAACTTCCGGATCAATGCATGAAGAAATTTTCCTTGCAGTGAGGAGTGCTCGTCGTCGCAGAAATCCAGATACTCCGTTACCAGCGGTGCCCATCGTTCTCCCTCCAGTCCCAGGGCGAACACAGCAAAGGTGCCGGGCATTGCACAGGCTTCATCCGCGAGGTTTTGGTACCACTCAAACTCCCGCATAGCCAGACGAGCATATCGCTCCATAGCTGGATGCAGACTGGGGTACTGCACAGCGCAGGCAAAGAGCTGATTGACTCCCTTTTTAGGAAGTCCAGGAATGGGCAGATAGAGTTTTTCCTTCCCACGGAACTCTACCGAGTAACTGTTGGGAAATTCCTCCTGCTCCAACACCGCACACAGGTAGTCCAAGATTTCCGCATAGCACTCTTCGGTGGCGGCCTTAGCCGTGATGCGGATGGTGGCAAACGCATCGTTGGCTGATGCGGTGAAATGCTCCGTCTTACGGCGCTGGATGTCCTTTGGCAATTTGCCGCTGCCGGCTGTTTTCAGCTGCTTTACCAGATCCGGGCGAAGCTGGGAAACCAGGCCGAGGATATGTTCGGTGGTAAGGGATTCAAAACTCTGTCCATACATCGTGCAGCAGACCGCCACATAGCAGGCAAAGTGCAGCAGACCTTCGTCCACATCCTCCGGGCGCAATTCCGGCAACACCGTGCATGGCGGAAAGACTGTAAAGCCATCGTCCCGCTCTCCCACAAGGAAGAACCGCTCCTGCACCTGCTTTTCTATGTACTTCTCCAATGTATAGCGGATCTCTTCCCAGCCAACCAGCCGCCGCATGGCATCGCAGACGGAAACAGCATCCTCACAGGGAAATTTCTTCAGCAGCAGTCCGGCCAAATACCGCTCCAGCAGTTGATCGGGAAGAAACGGTGTCCCGTTGTGATTTCGCACCACGGTCGGGTAGGCGGAGTGATTTTCACGAGCGGTTCCGTTCAGCACATCCTGAATGCAGAGATCCGCCTCCGCCAGCACCTCCGGGGAAGTGTCCGGTTTATGAATCAGATAGTAGCGGTCATGTACGCCGTCGCGTTTTGGCAAACTCATGCTTGATCACCTCTTTTCAGACAATAAAAAAGCCCCACGCCGCACTGTCATAAAGACAGGCTGACGCAGGACATGAAGAAGCCGCGTTGAAGGAGCCGCATCCACCAGCAGATGTAGTTTCTTCAACAACCAAAATATTTTTTTCGTATCTTAAAGCAGCAAATTGCTGTCCAATATATTTGTTCATAGCGGCACCATTTGTTCTGAGCGTAGTTTTATATCTTATTATATCACAGCACCCCTTCAATGAAAATATTTTGTTGGAAATGCTAATGAAAAATTTTTGTGAATTTGTTAAGGCGCAGGGGCTGTTATCTCCATAGTGTCTGGATGGATCAGAGTGATTACTTTTCCCTGATGCAAGGCATAGTTGACTGTCTGTGCTGTACCTGAGCGCAGCTTTTTCTGATTATCAAACACACCGATAAGGTACTCTGCATGATCGACCATATAGTAATTCCTTTTTTTATAACTGGAAACATCCGCAGAATGTGAAATAACAATGGAATCGTTTGCGTTTTGGATCAGCTTTTTCAATCTATGTTTACTCTGATCCGGCCATTTAGAGTCATAGCCGATGAAGGGAACTACAACGATAATTTTAATATCCTCGTATCCTGTTTGTGCTCTCAATGTCAGCAGCTGTTCTCCAGCCCACATATCTACACCAAGAGCACCGCCGACAAAAAAAGTACGGACAAATTTCTCGTCATGGAGTATGCGAAACTGCTCCAGGAGACATTCTTTCAGCTTTTGGCATAGAGGATCTTCCTCATTATATCCAAAGCAAAATCTTGTTGGTCTGTGGCCGGTAATGGCACAGGCATACTGATTCATACAAATCACCCTTGATAACTGCCTTGATTACGCATATAAAGCAAAAATAACGCAAATAATAATGCGTATAAAGGTTATATTACAAAATTATAACACAACACATACGAAGTATCAAGAATTGCTTTCTGCTATGCTAAAAGAGCAGAGAGGTGAGCGTATGGACGAAGAATTTATCCGCAATCGAATCACAGAATTACGATTGAAAAAAGGCGTTTCAGAATATCAGATGAGCATGGAGTTAGGGCAGAACAGAAGCTATATTCAGGCGATTTCCTCTGGGCGTTCTATGCCGTCTATGAAGCAGTTCCTCAACATCTGTGAGTATTTTGAAATCACACCGCTTCAATTTTTTGATGCACAGGAAAATAACCCTCAGCTTATCAAGAAGGCTTTGGACGGAATGAGAAAGATGTCAGATGACGATTTGATTATGCTGATTGGTTTTATAAGTCGCTTAAACACAGAAAACTAACGATAGGAGGCAGTAAGCGTCCCGTCGTTAGTTTTTCATTTTATGCGCAGCATATTGTGGCAAGCAATGCTTGTGGCTATCCATTTCGCCACAAGCTGCTTGTTGAGGGCAGCGCCCCCAAGCCCCTTTGAACACAGAATTTCATTCTGTGGCTGCGCGTTCTGCGAACGCTTTTGACCAGGACCAGCTTACCGCTGGCCGTGGTCTTTTTCTTTTTCAACATCCTGTTCTACCTCCATTTTCAGCACTCGATCTACATTTGCCTTTGCCGTTAAAAGCTCCCGCATTTCCTCACGGGAACGCCGGTACTCGGCATAGGTCTTTTTCTTTTCTTCCAGCAATTTCGCGTACTCCGTCTGCAACTCTTTGACCTTGGGCAGCTTCTTGACGCCCATCTCATCAAAGGCATTCTTAGCAGCCTGGTGGAGCAGAATTTCTTCCTCATGTTCCTCCCGGAATTTCTTAGAGTAGCCCGCCTTGCGGTATGCCACATAGACCTCACGGGTCTTGGCATAATTTACGATGTGAGTACGCAGAACAGCAATCTCTGCCATGCGCTTTTCAGCCGCTTTGATCTGCGCCGAAAGCTCATTGTGATGTGCCGTGGCAGCCGCAGCCTTTTCTTCCAAAACCGCATACTCCAGCAGGTTATTCTCTGACAGGTAATTCATGGTCTGTGCCATTTGTTTCAGATTGAAAACCTTAGCCCATCGAGCATAGCCAGCACCTTTTCCTGCCTGCAATTTTGCCTGAATGTCCACCAGCAGATTGACCTTCTGCGTCTCTGCCTGTGTAACTATTTTCTTTCGTGGGGTATGCGCTTTCTTCCCGGAGAGAACCGCCTGCAAATCATCTAATCCATATCCTTCGCCCAGGCTGTCCATTCGGGCGGCTTTCTCCCAACCGGGGAGCTTCAGGCGATACGATTTCCCGCGCTTTGATACCTCACAGCCGGACTCTTGCAGCAGCCTCAGCAGCTCCTCAAAATTAGCAGGACTTTGTGATAATGCGTTGTCAATCGCTACACGCAGCAGCTCTCGGTGAGAGGGCTTTGCCTGATCGCCCAGCCATTTGTTATAGCTCT